>OEQQ01000061.1_pt1 | contig 27234 bp, 27 predicted proteins | sample 1539741 | NCBI WGS metagenome assembly OEQQ01 (sample SAMEA3891876, study PRJEB23780) | metagenome | biome: terrestrial biome; feature: animal house; material: Caecal content | place: Italy | collected 2015-05-05
CTCTCAACCTGAAGCCTCGCTTCCCTCGTCCTGGCCCGCCTGTCGAAAATCTCCAGAATCAGCCCCGTCCGGTCCCACACCGGAAGCTCCAGCTCCTTCTGCAGATTCCGCTGCTGGATGGGCGAGAGCGCATCGTTGAATACGACCAGCTGCACATCCAGCATTTCCGCCATCCGGCGGACTTCTTCCACTTTCCCGCTGCCGATATAGAAGGCGGAATTGACTGCGGAAAGGTTCTGGGCGGTCCGGGCCGCAACCTCCAGTTCGCACGCCTGTGCCAGATTTTCCAGTTCTTCCATGGAGCGTTCAAAATCCGGATCTCCTCCGGAATTGACCCCTACGAGCAGCACTTTTTCCATCTCTCATCCTCCCTGCATCCCCGACTCATCACAGTCCGGTTCCATTATAAACAGGGACGATGGCAAAGTCAAATTTCTCCCGCATGTTCGATCACCACGCAGTGGGCGATTCCGGGGACGTTTTTTCCCTCGTTGAAGCTGGTTTTGGACAGGAGGGCTCCGGTGGGGCAAAACAGCACCCTCTTCCATTTTCCTTCCTCCACCATCTTTAAAACGAGGGCGGACAGCACCGCCGCAGAGCATCCGCATCCCGAACCGCCGGCATGGGTATCCTGCTTTTCGCCGTCGTAAATCTCGATGCCGCAGTCCATGTGCTGCCGGGAAATGTCGATGTCCTTCTCCAGAAGGAGATCCAGAAGGGCTCTCTGCCCCACTTTTCCCAGATCCCCCGTGATGATTCGGTCATATTCTTCGGGACTGCGGCCGAAATCCTCCAGATGCCTGGATATGGTATCCGCGGCCGCAGGCGCCATGCAGGCCCCCATGTTCATGGAATCCTTCAGCCCGAAATCCACGATCCTCCCCGGAGTGATGCCCGTTATCATTCCGCGCGGAGCCTTTCCAGGGCTGTTTCCCAGAACGAATGCGCCGCTGCCGGTCACCGTCCAGGAGGCCGAAAGCGGGCGCTGGTTTCCGTATCCCAGGGGAAATCGGAATTCCTTTTCCGCGCTGGCGAAATGGCTGCTGGTCACGCAGCCCACGGTTTCCGCAAACCCTCCGCTGATCGTCATCGCTCCCAGGCTCAGGGAGAGGCCGCAGGTGGAGCAGGCCCCGTACAGCCCCAACAGCGGGCGCTCGTATTGCGACAGCCCGAAACTGGTGGCGATGCTCTGCCCCAGGAGATCGCCCGCGAACAGATACCGCAGATCCGTGCTGTTCATCCCCGCCTTTTTCATCGCCAGGTGCAGGGCGTCCCTCTGCAGGCTGCTCTCCGCTTCCTCCCACGTTTCGGAACCGAACAGGTCGTCTTCCCCCACCATATCGAACAGATCTCCCAGTGGCCCCTGTCCCTCCTTCTTCCCCACAACAGCCGCGCTGGACCGAATAAAAACGGGCTCCGGGAATTTCATGCTCTGTTCCCCGCAGGCGAACATCGCTTTTCTTCCCGGCGCCCTTTTCTTTTCCTGATCGCTCATATCCGTTTCCCTCCGTTCTCTTTCCTCTTCTCTAGTATCGGAAGGAAACCCTTTCCTTATTCTTCTTTTTCCCCTAAAAACTGCAGGAAGATATCCTTCGCTTTCGCGTATCTGGGCCTGCTGACGGGAATCACCCTCCTGTCCGCCAGCTCCACGCCCTTCGCGGAAAAGACGCGGATCTGCTTCATGTTCACCAGATAGCTCTGATGCACCCGGACGAAGTATTCCGGCAGCCGCTCCTCCAGATCGCTCAGCTTCATATTCACCCGGATATCCTCCTCCCTGCTGTGCACCGTCAAAACGCGGCGCTCGCTCTCCACGTACCAGATATCCTCCGCCCGGACCCTCGCGATAAAGCTCTTGGAGATCAGCGTCACCGAAGCCGCTTCCCCTTCCTCGATCTGACCGATGGCCCGGTCCACGGCCTCGTACAGCCGCTCCTGCCTGACGGGCTTCGCCAGCAGGTATACCGGATTCGCCTCGAAGATTTCCTCCGCGCATTCCAGCTCTCCCGTGGAAAAGATCATCTTCACATCTCCGAAAATTTCCTGCACCTGCCTGGCGGCGCTCATCCAGTTCTCTTCTTCGCTCCTGACCTCCATGATGACGATTTCGGCCTTTTTGCGTTCATCCTTTTGCCATGCGCGCAACAGCTCCTCCCCAGACGGATAAGTGGCGATCTGCAACTCTTTCCCGTACTGCGCGGTCAGCATGTCTTGCATCGCTTCCAACGTCTCGCAGCAGCTGTCACAAATTGCGATTTTTCTCATAGATTTCTCCCCTGTCTGTTCACAACACTGTTTCAAAGAAGGAACTCCGTCTTTGTTACTTATATTGCGTTCTTTTCTAATCCTATATTAACATACCTCGGGGCTTTTGAGAGAAAATAGCTACAATATGTAATTCAAATGACAAATTTTGTCGAATAGCTCCTCGCGCTTCTCAGGCTTCCGGATGTTTTTTGGAAAACTGTCTCAAACCGCCGCGCCGCATTCCGCCAGGGCCGCTTTCAGGGCGCTGGCGCTGCTGGTATGGATCCGCTTGACCGGTATGCGGTTTTTCTTCGCCTCCTGGGTGACGCTGATGACCATCTTATGGGAAACCGTTCCGATGAACAGGATCAGCAGATCCGGACATCCCAGCTTCCTTTTCAGAGATCCGTTTTCCTTTGTATATACGCGGGCCCTGCAGCCGTGCTCCCTGCAGATGGTTTCATACTGCGCCGCCATCCCTTCGTTTCCGCCGACAATCACAATGCTCATACGATACCGTTCCTTTCTCCTGGAATCCGTTTGTTATGGGTTTGAGATATTGGTTAGTTTTAACTAACTTATATTATATTACAATAACTCTCCCGTCCGGTCAAGAGGATTTCAGCATCCCATTATTGCATATTGCAAATTCATTTCGCGTACTATAAAGACGCAAAAAAGCAAATCATATAAAATGGGAATAACTGGAAAAGGAGGACACCATTCGGCATGACATTTGGACAACGGCTCAAACAACTTCTGACAGAACATCATATTACCCAACGTCAGCTTTCCGAATCGCTCAATATCGCCAGCTCGACGCTCAATGGCTATGCGAACGACTATCGGGAACCCGATTTTGGCACTCTGATTTCACTGGCCGACTACTTCGGCATTTCGGTCGACTATCTGCTCGGGAATTCCGAGATTCCCAACTATACGGCGTCTTTTTCCGACGAACAGGCCGGCAGGCTGATGTACTATTACGGCCGCCTTTCGCCGCGGATGAAAAAGCTGCTGATCGCCGAGGCCCAGCTGCTTTTGAAGCACGATCCCCCAGGCGGCGATGACGACGACATCTGAACATGCAAAAACGCCCCGTCTCCGGGGCGTTTCTCGTTTTTTTGCATCATTTCTGCATATTTCTTTTGATCACCTTCAGGCGCGTGAATTCCTCGCGTTCCTTTTCCTCCAGCGCGTTGCTGATGTTTTGCACCAGCGCCGTATAGCCGGGAATGGTGATGTTTTTCAGGGCGTTCGCCCTCTTCTGCGTCTTTCTGATATTGACCGCAAGGCGGTAGGCTGAATTTTCCACCATGGACAGGCGGATGGTCAGCTCCTTGACCTTCAGGAAGCCTTCCCTGGCCTCGTCCACGGATTCGCTGGAGTTATAGAAGCCGTAATAGGGGCGTCTCTTTTCCTCCCCGTGCTCCACCAGCGGAATTTCGGTCCCCATGATGCTGCGGCTCTTGACCCGCACGGAGTCCTCGATGGGGATCGCGCGCGCGATTTCCTGCACGTAATGGATTCCGGTCTGGATATTCGCCTTCTGCAGCGCCTGATACGCCTGGGTAAAGGTGGTGTCGATTTCCGCCTGAATGGATCTGGCTTCCTCGATCAGATTCATCAGCTCGCGCACCAGAATGTTCCGCTTTTTGTCCATCAGCTCATAGCCCTGCTTTGCCAGGGCCAGGGAGTTTTTGGCCAGCATCAGATTGCCTTTGGTAGGAAATGCGTTGAGATCCATAGAAACGCCTCCTTACGCCCGCTCTTCGTCTTCGGCGGCATCGTAATACTGATCCAGAATCTTCGTATCGATCCGGTCCAGTTCCTCTCTGGGGAGCATACGCAGCAGGCTCCAGCCGATTTCCAGCGTCTTTAAAATCGTCCGGTTTTCCTCTTCGCCCTGGCCCACGAAAGCGGTTTCGAATGCTTTTCCGAATTCCAGGTACTTCTTATCCAGAGCGGACAGCTCATCCTCGCCGATGACGCTGGCCAGCGCCCGCGCGTCCCCAACTTTCGCATAGGAAGAAAACAGCTGGTTGGCCACCGCCTGATGGTCCGCCCTGGTATAGCCTTCGCCGATGCCGTCCTTCATCAGACGGGAAAGGCTGGGCAGGACGTTGATGGGAGGATAAATCCCCTGGCCGTTTAGGCTGCGGTCCAGAACGATCTGACCCTCCGTGATGTATCCGGTCAGATCCGGGATCGGATGGGTAATATCGTCGTTGGGCATGGTCAGAATCGGGATCTGCGTCACGGATCCGTCCACCCCTTCCACGATGCCCGCGCGCTCGTAGATAGTCGCCAGCTCGGAATACAGATAGCCCGGATATCCTTTTCTGGAAGGGATTTCCCCCTTGCTGGAGGAGACTTCACGCATAGCTTCTGCAAAGGAGGTCATGTCCGTCAGGATGACCAGGATGTGCATATGCTTTTCAAAGGCCAGATATTCCGCCACGGTCAGCGCCACTTTCGGGGTGATGAGGCGTTCCACCACCGGATCATTGGCGAGGTTCAGAAACATCGCCACATGATCGAAAACGCCGCTCTCGGCAAAGGTATGGCGGAAGTACTCCGCCACGTCGTATTTGACGCCCATGGCGGCGAAGACGATGGCGAACTGCCCGTCCGAGCCGTCCCCAAGAGACGCCTGGCGGACGATCTGCGCCGCAAGCTGGTCGTGAGGCAGGCCGTTTCCGGAAAAGATCGGCAGCTTCTGGCCTCGGATCAGGGTGGTCAGCCCGTCGATGGCGGAAATTCCCGTGCGGATGTAGTTGCGGGGATATTCCCGGGTAACGGGATTCAAGGGCTTGCCGTTGACGTCGGCATAACGCTCCGCCACCACGTCCCCCAGATTGTCGATGGGCTCGCCGATACCGTTGAACGTGCGCCCCAGCAGGTCTTTGGTCAGGCCGATTTCCATGGGGTGCCCGGTCAGACGGGTATGAGTATTGTGCAAAGACAGGTCCTCCGTTCCCTCGAATACCTGCACCACGGCCTTATCGTCGTTGATCTCCACGATCCGGCCCAGCTTTTTTTCCCGCCCTTCCGCCACGATCTCCACGATCTCATCGTAGGCGGCTCCGCGGATTCCCTCCAGCACAACGAAGGGGCCGTTGACGGAACTGAGTCCCAAATATTCGATTGCCATACTTTCCCTCCTTATGCGTTTCGGGCGATGACATCGTCGTAAAACTGATCGATCGCCTTTTTATAGTCGTCGAATTTATCCAGACGGTCGTTTTCCACGTCGTATTTGATGGAAATCACCCTGTCAAAAATCGGATCCTCTTTCAGCACAGACATGGGCATTCCGATGGAAACCAGCGCCTTTGCCCTCTGATACAGATACAGGATCGTCTCCATCATTTTCTTCTGCTTCGCCAGCGGCACGGAGGTATCCTGGGGATGGAAGGCGTTCTGCTGCAGGAAGCCCAGGCGGATGACCCTGGCGATTTCCAGCGTCAGCTTCTGATCGTCCGGCAGCACGTCGTTGCCGATCAACTTGACGATTTCCATCAGGCTGCTCTCCTGGTTCAGGATCGCCACCAGCTGATTCCTGTCGTCGATGAAATCCGATCCCACGTTATCCGCATACCAGCTGGCCAGATCCGGCAGATATTCGCTGTAGCTGGTGAGCCAGTGGATGGCCGGGAAGTGCCTGGAATAGGCCAGCCCCTTGTCCAGCCCCCAGAAGCAGCGCACGAAACGCTTCGTATTCTGGGTGACGGGTTCGGAAAAGTCGCCGCCCTGGGGGGAAACCGCGCCGATGATCGTCACGCTTCCCTCCGTGCCGTTTAAGTTTTCCACCATCCCGGCGCGCTCGTAGAAGCCGGACAGACGGCTGGCCAGGTAGGCCGGGAACCCTTCTTCCGCGGGCATTTCCTCCAGACGGCCCGACAGCTCGCGCAGAGCCTCCGCCCACCGGGAGGTAGAATCCGCCATGATGGCCACGTGATAGCCCATGTCGCGATAGTATTCCGCCAGCGTCAGCCCCGTATAGATGCTGGCCTCCCTGGCCGCCACGGGCATGTTGGACGTATTGGCGATCAGCACCGTGCGGTCCATCATGGGACGGCCGGATTTGGGGTCGATCAGTTTGGAGAAATCTTCCAGCACCTCCGTCATCTCGTTGCCGCGTTCCCCGCACCCGATATAGACGATCAGATCCGCGTCGGACCATTTGGCGATGGCGTGCTGGGTCATGGTCTTCCCGGTCCCGAATCCTCCGGGAATCGCCGCCGTGCCGCCCTTTGCGATGGGAAACAGGGTATCCAGGATCCTCTGTCCCGTCACCAGCGGCCGGGATGCGGGATAGCGCTTCGCGGACGGGCGCGCTGCGCGGATCGGCCATTTCTGCGTCATGGTCAGCGGAATCGCGGAACCATTCCGCCCCAGAACCGTCACGATCGTCTCGTCGATCGTATACTCCCCGTCGGGAACCACGGTTTCCACCGTGCCCTCGATTCCGGGGGGGACCATCACCTTATGGATGATGGCCGGGGTTTCCGGAACTTCCGCCAGAATCGTCCCTCCGGTCACGTAGTCCCCGGGTTTGACGCACATTTTCGCGGGCCACTTCTTTTTGGTATCCAGGGATTCCATGGAAAATCCCCGGTCGATATAGGTTCCGGAATTCTTCGCGATCTCCGCCAGAGGCCGCTCGATCCCGTCGAAAATATTCTTTACGATCCCGGGCGCCAGGGTGACCGAAAGGGTCGCTCCCGTGGGATGGACGGTCTCCCCCGGCTTTAATCCGGACGTCTCTTCAAAAACCTGGATGGTAGCCATTTCTTTGGTCAGCCGGATCACTTCTCCCACCAGCTTTTCCTCGCCCACGTATACCATTTCGCCCATCTTCAAGTCCGTCTGTCCCTTGATGGAGACCAGGGGCCCGTTGATGCCGAAAATCTTCAATGCCTTTGTTATCATGGGAAGCTCCCTCCTTTCTCAGTTTTTTCCGGCGTCCGCGCCGGCTGCGGACGGCGCGTCCAGATGGAACACGAATCCGTTAAAAGCTTCCCTCAGCTTCGTATCGAAGGACTGGTCGATCAGGATCCCCTGCCTGGCGATCACGGCCCGGATCCCTCCTCCGAATTCATATCCGCTCACCAGCACCGGCGTGTTGGCGGCTGCGGAAATCGCGTTCTGTTTCGCCACGTCCGCAGGATCGATATAAATCGTCACCTGATCCCTTCCCGCAAACCGCTTCGCTTCCCTCACCTGATCGATGAGGTACCTTTCATAGGCCCCGGTCCCCATGTAGCGTTCCAGCTTTCCCTTCACTTCCGTGTAGATTTTGCTCTGCAGCTCCCGCTGGAGCCTGCCGGTCTGCTCCCGGATCTCCATCTGCTGTTTGGCCACCTCGGCGTTTTTCTGTTTGGTCAGGCTTTCTTCCTTCAGCTTCAAAGAAAGCTCCGCTTTTCGAAGGGCGTCCTCCTTGTAGCCGGACAGCCCCTTTTCCAGGCCCTTTTCGTAGTCTTCTATCTGACTGGCATTTTCGGCGTTGACCTTCTCGGTGGTGGCGTGCATAAAATGCTGCAGCTTTTCTTCAATGGTCATAACGGCCTCCTATAATTTGATTCCAATCGCTTCATTCACATAGGATGTGATGAAATCCGGGGCGCGGCCGGTGCCGTGTCTGTCCGGAATTTCCACAACCAGAGGCAGTTTGCGCTCCAACCTGATATGGTCGATGATTTCCGGAAATCTCTTTCCGAAATGTTCCGTCAAAAGCAGGATTCCGATTTCCTGATCGGCAAGCACCCTGTCGATCTCTGCCTTCAGCTCCTGTTTCTCGTGGACCACCGCTCCCTCTACCCCGGCCAGCCTCATGCCGGTCCAGGTATCAATGTTGTCGCTGATCAGATACATTTTCATCAAAGCTGCCCCAGGATCATGAACGCGATGATCAGACCGTACAGGCAGACACCTTCGGCAAGGCCGACGAAGATCAGGGACTTACCGAGGATGGAGGAATCTTCGCTGATTGCGCCCAGCGCCGCGCTGGCCGCGCTGGCTACGGCGATGCCGCCGCCCACGCAGGAAAGGCCGATGGAAAGGCCGGCCGCCAGATAGCCCAGACCGGTGGAAAGGCCGCCGGCCGTCGCCGCAGCGGCTTCAGCCGCTTCCGCCGCGGAAGCGCTTCCGGAAAACATCATGATGCCGGTGAATACCATCAGGCCCAGAAACAGGGCTCCGTTTACCGCCAGCGTTTTCTTATATCTGGCCTTCGTCTGCTCCCCTTTTACGAACGCGCGGAACGGAACCGCGATGCATGCGATCAGCGCTGCGAACAATAAAACCTTTGTCATGATAAATGACCTCCTTTTACATTCTCTTATCTTGATTGTTTCATGTAGGGAACGAATTCCCGGCCGTCTCCTTTGTAGAAGCGGCTGAAAAATTCATAGTACTGCAGACGCAGCACCTGAATGCCGACGATCAGTCCTTCCATACCCATGACGATCAGGTTTCCGATGATCACCACAAGAAGGTTGGGGCTTCCTCCGTTTTCGGCTCCCGCCAGCATCATGACCACCTGCATCATGGCCGCGTGGCTGACTGCAAAAGCCCCGATACGCACGAAGGAAAGCGTATTGGAAAAATAGCTCAGGCACACTTCGAACAGTTCGAAAAACGCCTGCACCACGAACATCACGGGCCCGTCTTCCAGATGGGCTCCCTTCTTTTCCAGCCAGCCTCCCAGGGGCTCCTTGCAGGCGATGACCAGAAGAGGAACGACGAACATCACTACCAGCACAGCGGCGGCGGGCAGGGCGTGTCCCGTCATGAACAGCGCCACCACGGCCACCACGGCGCCGTAAAAGATAAAACCTGCCAGGCCGTTGGTATCGAACAGCGCTGTCTTAAAATCCTTTGCCTTAAAGGCGTTGATCAAATGGAAAATCATGGTCAGCAGGATGAGGCCCATCCCGATGGCGATGGTCACCACGAAGACCGTATTCAGATTTCCGATAAAAGGCAGCTGTGTCATCGCTTCCGCAGGCCTCAGCCATAGCGCTTCGATCCAGTCCTCAAACCCGAAGACGCTCCCGTACAGGAAGCCGAAAATCGTGGAGAAAAATCCGCAGTAAGCGATGATCGCCGCCAGATTCAGCTTTTTGAAACGATAGAGCAGAAATCCTCCCACCAGCAGGCACAACCCCTGCCCCACGTCGCCGAACATGGCGCCGAAAATGATGGAATAAGTGATGGCCACGAACAGGGTGGGATCGAACTCCCGATAGTTTGGCAGGCCGTACATCCGGATGAACATTTCGAACGGCTTCAACGGCCCGGGATTTTTCAGCTTCGTGGGCGGAGTGGAGACCCTCCTGTCCAGGTTCTCTTCCATGGAGCAGATGATATCCGGATCCGCGTCCAGCTCCTTTTTCAGCCTGTCCGCATCCTTTTTCGTCATCCAGCCGCACAGGATGAAGAACGTCTCGTTCTTCGCGCGGGTGAAGGCCGCCAGCCGGCGGATGTCGAACCGCCTGGAAGCGTCCGCCAGAACCCTGGCCGCCAGGCGCACCTGGCCCGCCTGTACTTCCAGCTCCTGATGCAGGGCGCTGTCCGCATCGGCGATCCTTTGCTTCTGCTGCCCGATCTCCTCTTCCAGCTTCCGGCAGGCCTCATCCACGGTCCCCGGATAGGCGTCTTCCAGATAAATCCTCTCGAAGTGCATGGAGGAGTAGATAGCGTCCACCTTCCTCACTTCCGCCGCCGGGGCGAAGTATACGCCCCATACCCAGGAAGCGTCCGCCCGGCACTTTTCGAAAATCGTACAGATATCGTCGTAGACGTACTTTTTCAGCCGCTCATAATAGCCGGCCGGAATCCTGCCGAAGCGAAACTTCACCTCTTTGAAATGCAGGATTTTGGAAATATCGAAGTGCAGCTCCCGGTAGGGCCTGACCGCTTCCAGAAGATCTTCCTTCTTTTTCAGCTCTTCCAACAGAACTTTCCCGGCGTCTTCTGCCTCCCGTATCCTGCTGCACGCGCCTTCGATGATCTTTTCGGCGTCATCCGGCGTCATCTCCTGTTCGGAAACCGGCCCTTCTCCCACGAAAGCCGCCGCTTTGGCCGCTTTTTCTTCCAGTTCCCGATACGGGTTATTGTCCGCGCAGGGCGTGATATTTCTCAGCTCTTTCAACTCCCCCACGGCGTTTTCCAGCTGAATCTCATACCTGCTCAGATACTGTTCCACCACCGGGTCCAGCTGCTGCTTCGGCCCGATGATGCTGACGAACTTCATTTTTTCAATCAATTTTGGCCCCTCCCTTTACGACAGATATTCTCTGATTTTTTCGGACGGCAGGCCATATCTTACGCATTCCATGGCTGTGATCACCTTATGGACCTCCCTCTCTTTCCGGTACAGGTAAACCTCCAGGCAGGCGGCGGAATACGGCTTTCTGCCCAGCATCGTCCGATGGATCGCTTCCTCAATCTGCGCTCCGGTCCTCTCCAGATCAGGCTGGCCGCCTTCTTCCAGATACCTGCCGTACTTCGTGCGGGCTGCCGCCGCCATCAGCTCCTGTACGCTGCCCGCTCCGGCCATCTCCCGGACCTCCTCCTTTTTCAGGCGGTAGTGCACCGGGATGATGATGGCATAGATTTCGGTTGCTTCCATATTATAATACTTTTTGGCCCTGTAAATCCACTGGAGATTCAACACGTCGATCTGCGTTCCCACAGACTGCAGGATCATTTCCCTGTCCTCTTTCTTCAGATCCTTTCTGACCCGCTTCCACTGATTGCGGAAAAGGAACATGTCGAGGGCGAATTCATAGTCGAACAGCCTGTGGGAACCGCTCTGGAAAACCGGCCTGAGCGCGGCCCCGTAGGGCGTTTCCTGCAGCGCCGAAATCAGCCCGTCCAAGTTCTGCGCCGCGGCCGCCTGCCTCAGCGGGAGGCCGGAATGGCGGGAAAAGATCTCTTCGTACCCGGAAAAATCCGTCAGCCTGTCCCCGCCGCTGACCAGGGAACGGATCAGCATCTTCAGAAAGCTGATCTCAAACCGCCGGAAATAACCGTCCAGAAAAGCTCTCTGCTCCAGATTCGAAAAGCGGTACAGCTTCGCGAAATCCGCCAGAAGCGACTGCATGATCAGTCCCTCCGCCTGTCCCCGGTGCAGGCTGTTCTCGTCTTCCTTCCCCAGGATCTGCGCATAGGACGGCTTTCTTTTCAGCCACGCAATCACGGCCGGCACGCTGCCCTGGCTGCCGATCTGGTCGAAATCTTCCTCTTTCAGCAGCTTTCCGCTCATTGCCCTCACCTTCGTCGCGAGGCCGCTGTAACGAAATAAACTCATCTGCTCACATCCTTACGATGGATTTTAAAATCTCATCCGAAATCTTATCGTGTTCCGTATCATATTTATGTCTGAGGCCTTCCAGCTCCGCCTGAGTCTGCCGGCGAAGGCTGTCCAGCGCTTCTTCCTTTTCCCGGTCCATCCGTTCCTGAAGGGCCCGGATCTCCCGATCGGTTTTTTGCTCCAGCTCTTCGTCGAACTTCTTCTTCTCTTCTTCCATCCGAGCCGCCAGCTCTTTTTTCTGCTCTTCCAGCGCTTCCCTCATCCGAAGGGCGGTGTCTTCCACATTCACAAGCCGGTCTAAGACTTCTTCAATGGTCTGTTCCATCCTGGCACGCCTCCTTTTTGCTTTTCTTTTGATTCCTGCCGTATTATACTATGAGTAAATCATATTGAAAAATAATATTATGATATACTCATTATATCAGAATCGTATGATAAAGAAAGGATAATCTTCTCATGCCGGCCAGCTTCGATTACTATAAAACCTTCTATTTTGTCGCCAAATATAAGAATTTTACCCGGGCGGCCAATATCCTTCTCTCCAGCCAGCCCTCCGTCACGCGCAGCATGCAGAATCTGGAGAGCGAGCTGGGATGCCGTCTGTTCATCCGCTCCCATCACGGGGTCGCCCTGACCCCTGAGGGCGAGCTTTTGTACCGGTACGTCGCCCCCGCCTGCGAGCGGATCCTGCGGGGCGAAGAGGAGCTGGGGCTGGCCCTCGGCCTGCACGGGGGAGCCGTCAGCGTGGGCGCCACCGAAACGGCCCTTCATTGCCTGCTCCTGGATCAGCTCATGATCTTCCAGCAGGAATATCCCGACGTCAAAATCAGGATCAGCAACGGCACCGCTTCCCACGTCCTCACCGACTTAAAGGAAGGCCGCACGGATATGGCGGTGGTCCCCACTCCGTTCCAGATCGAAAAGCCCTATGCGGTCACCAGGCTGCGGCCCGTGCGGACCATCCTCGTGGGCGGCCCACGCTTTCGTTCCCTGTGTGCCGGCAACAACTCGCTCAGCGATTTAAAGCAGTATCCCCTGGCCGGGCTTCCGGCATCCACCATGGCGCACCGTTTCTACGAAAATTTTTTCGCGTCCCACGGCCTCGCGCTGCACTACGACATCGAGCTGGCCAGCGCCGACCTGCTCCTTCCCGTAGTGATCCACAATCTGGGGCTGGCCTTCCTCCCGGAAGAACTGGCCGCACAGGCGCTGGAACAGCGGCAGGTGTTTTCCATCCCTCTTGCCGAAGAAATCCCGGCCCGGCACATCTGCCTGGTACGTCATCCGGGACAGCCCCTGGGCGCCGCTTCCCGCCGCCTGATGGAAATGCTGGTTTCCATTCAGAAAAAGACAGGCGAAGAGCCGTGACGCGTCCCCGCGTCCCGGCTCCGTTTTCTTCCATATCGTCCATATCGTTCATCCCATCGGCCGTCAGGAATACAGCGGCCGATTCATTTTTTCCAGATAGTCCAGCATCTGCAGGATGAACTCCGAGTTCGTCGGCCTTCTCCCGCTGTCGGCATCGTAGCCGAATACCGCCCTCTGTTCTTCTTTGCTTCCCTTTTCCCATGAAGCTGTAATCGCATGCCGGATGGCGTGCTCCACCTTATCCGCCGTCGTGCCGTGCGCTTTGGCGATGGACGGATACAGGCGCTTCGTAATGCCGTCCAGTTCTTCCCTGTCCTTCCGGCATATTCTCACCGCCGTCTTCAGGTACTGATACCCTTTCAGATTCGCCCGGATCCCCAGCCTCACCAGAAGATCCGCCGCTCTCTGCTCCGGCCGCTCCTTTCCATCTCTCCAGACCGGCGGCTCGCAGGAAACGATAATCTGCAGTTCGCTGTCTTTCCTGACCAGCTCCGTCAGTTGAAAAAGTTCATTTGTGCTGCACTCCCGTGCAGATACCCAGATACAACTCATCTTTTTCCCTCCACATGTGCGAATTATTTGATAAATTCGATCACGGATACTATTTTATCAGATAACAATTAAATTTAAAGTACTTCTTCGGCACTAAATACTAAATTTTGCTAATTTGTTTGTGTCTCATATGTCCTTCTTCCTTATTTATCGCGTTAAAACGCATATCGGATCCCCCACAAAAGGTGCCGGGCGGCCGGTAAAATCGCGGAACCGATACGGGTTCGTCCCGAATTCGGCCGTTTTCTGTTTGAATTGGGAAAATGTTTATGGTACAATGGATTGATGATTACGGATATGCCAGAAAGGAATATGGATTCTTATGAAAAAAGCCTTTGTGATAGGAGCGGGTCCGGCCGGTCTGACCGCCGCTTATGAACTGTTGAAGCAATCCGACGAATATGAAGTCACCGTTTTCGAAGAGAGCGAACATATGGGCGGTATTTCCAAAACCGTCAATTATAAGGGAAACCGGATGGACATGGGCGGGCACCGTTTCTTCTCCAAGGTGCCGGAGGTGAACCAGTGGTGGGAAAACATGCTCCCCATGCAGGGCAGCCCCGCCTATGACGACATCCGCCTGGAGCGCCAGATCCAGCTGAAGGAGGGAGGGCCCGACCCGGAGAAGCAGGACCGCGTCATGCTCAAACGAAACCGCGTTTCCCGCATCTATTTCGAAAAGAAGTTTTTCGATTATCCGATTTCTCTGAAGTGGGAAACTTTTAAAAACCTGGGCCTGAAGACGGACATCATCGCCGGGTTCAGCTATCTGGCTTCCGTCCTCCACAAGCGCGAGGAAAAATCCCTGGAGGATTTTTATATCAACCGCTTCGGCAAGAAGCTGTACTCCATGTTTTTTGAGAATTACACCGAAAACCTCTGGGGCCGCCATCCCAGCGAGATCGACCCCAGCTGGGGCGCTCAGCGCGCAAAGGGCCTTTCCGTCATGGCCATCATCAAGGACATGTTCGGCAAGCTCCTGCCCAACCGGGACAAGCGCCATGTGGAGACTTCCCTCATCGAGTCCTTCAGCTATCCCAAGCTGGGGCCCGGGCAGCTCTGGGACGTCACCGCCGCCGAAGTGGAGAAGATGGGCGGAAAGATCCTCAAAAACGCCAGAGTCGTCTCCTTCGAAAAGGATGCGGACAACCATATCGTTTCCCTGACCTATGAACACGGCGGACAGCTGGTTCGGGCCGAGGCCGACGTTTTCATCTCCTCCATGCCGCTGAAGGATCTGGTGGGAGGAATGAACGGCGTTCCCGAAAAGGAAGCGTCCATCGCGGCAGGCCTTCCCTATCGCGATTACAGGACGCTGGGCGTGCTGGTTCCCCGCCTGAATCTGAAGAACCTCACGAAGATCAAGACCATCGGCAACATCGTTCCGGACAACTGGGTCTACGTCCACGACCGCACCGTGAAGCTGGGCCGGTTCCAGATTTACAACAACTGGTCGCCCTATATGGTGGTGGATCTGGATCACACCGTCTGGATCGGCCTGGAATATTTCTGCACGGAGGGGGACTCCCTCTGGAACATGACGGACGAAGAATTTTCCCGCTTTGCAGTCGGCGAAATGGTGAAGATGGGGCTCATCGATTCTCCCGAAGACGTTCTGGACACCCATTCCGAATCCGTGAAGAAGGCGTATCCCGCGTATTTCGACACCTATGCCGAGATCGATACGCTGATCGCATGGCTCAATACCATCGACAACCTGTACTGCGTCGGCAGAAACGGCCAGCACCGGTACAACAACATCGATCATTCCATGTGCACCTCCTTCGAAACGGTCCACAATATCGTCAACGGCGTCCGGGACCGCTCCAACATCTGGAATGTGAACACGGAAAAGGAATACCACGAATCGAAATGAAGTGCTTTGCATCGCAAAAAGGACCCGCAGGAATCCGGCTTTCGCCCGGATCCCGCGGGTCCTTTTCCTATGCCGGGGATTTCCTCTCCCGGCGGGTTTTGTCCGTTCAGGAAGCTTCCCTGACGTACCGGTTCCACGCCGCCATATTCTGGCCGTCCCAGGATATGGTGTAGTAAACTCCGTCCGTCCCGTCGCCAGCGGACGAGCCGCCGACGCAGTTGATTCCCAGCATTTCCAGCGTTCCAAAACCCGTGCTTCCCGGGTAGGAAGAAGAATAATACGCCTTCATGCCCTCCTGCTGCTGCGGCGAGAGTTCCTCCCACCGAAGGGCCCCCGCTTCCAGCGTCTCGGAAAGAGCCTCCTTCAGCGCGGACTCCGCATTCGGATCGTCCTCCCTGATATCCACGTACACCCGGCTCAATCCCAGATCGTAGGCCGGATCCCCTTCCATTTTCAGAAAGACCAGACGAAGGCGGATGGGGGTTTCCCCATATACCATATCCGGCCCGTTCATGGTTCGAAGCGTTTTGGGCGCCGTAACATTCTCCGCCGGTATGGCTTCCTCCTCAACCGTCACATCCCCTTCCGACAGCCCCAGGGCTTCCAGCGCCTCTTCCTCCGTCATCCCCCACGTCAGGGAAGCCGGATCAAAGGCAGCCGGTTCGCCGCGTCCTCCTGCACAGGCGCAGAGAAAGACGGCGGATGCAAAAACGCACAGAAAAATTTTCAGTACCCACAACGCCTTTCCAGTCAATTTCCGCAACAAAATCGCCTCCCCTTATATTTTTTATGGCATAATGATAACACACCTCCGGCGAAAATACTTCCCAAATATTCCGTTATAAATTGTCTGTTTTCCATAATACCAAATGGAAAATGCCATCTCAGAAGTTTTCCACCGAAAAGCCCCCTGACCGCTTTTCGGGCGATCCGGGGGCTTTTTGTCTGTGGTTTTGATTCTATTTCCTGTTCTGCCGCAGAACTTCTTTCGCGATGTCCGTGCGCAGCTTTGTGTCGATGAAATCGCAGTGTCTGCAGAAATCCCAGTTCTGCCGGCCGTCCTTAACCTTCGTGCGCAGCTGCTGATAGATGGGGCTGTTCCACGCTTCCTTTAAGGAAATCTTGTTCAGGTCGCCGAAGTTGGTCACTTCGAAATTATCGCAGCAGCAGATGCCCAGCTTGCCGGTGGGCGTGATCCACATATCCGTAAACGGCATCAGGCAGGTTTCCTTAATCACCTTCTCGGTGGCCTTCTTATTCGGCGCGCTGCCCGCCCGGTTTGTCAGCACTTCCTTCAGATAACGCATCTGGATCAGGATGTCCACGTCCTTGAACTCATCCGGATGAGCGTTGACGTAATCGTAAATCACCTTGATATTGTCGTGGAGCTTCATGTCCAGACAGTAGTTGTTGATGATCAGCTGATTCACATAGGGCACGATGGACTTCACCTTGTCCACGTCCAGCAAAAGCCCGTTGGTGGACATGAAGATGAAGCAGTCCGGCAGTTCCTTTCTCGCGTACTTGTGGAATTCCACGATGCGGGTGTCCAGCCAAGGCTCGTTGTTCCCGTACAGGGTCAGGTGACCCTTATATCCCCAGTCGCGCAGCTGGTCGATGATGCTGTAATACATCTCGTCGCTCATTTTGGCGAAGGGGCGCTTCTCCGCATGTTTGTTGGCCGTGCAGAATTCGCAGGTGGAATTGCACCGGTTGATGGTCTCCAGGTTCACCACGTGAGGATGCGGCGTCTCCGGGCTCTCCATAAAATATTTGATATATTCCTGCTGGATCTTTCCTCTGGTCAAAAACTGAAATTTCAGGTATGTCTCGCTGGCCAGCTTCGGGAAATACTTTCTGGCATTCCATCCGAACTTTCCTGCGAAATTGGTGATTCTGATCGGCATGATAAATCCCCCTGTTCTTTCGTCTGCCGCAGGACAAAACCGGCCTGCGGTGGTGTCTAAGGGCTATGATACCATTTCCCTTCCCTCTTGTCAAACCTTCGCCACATTTTCCACGGCGATTCATCTTTTGTTTCCATATTCAACCGGCGGTTTCATACAGGTAGATGGTGTAGGGCGAGCTTTCGTCCGAATAGACGCCCCGGAGCAAAAAGCCCAGATCCTCCATGTTGTCCGCGTCCAGCTCGTAACGGGAAAACAGATACCTTCCCCCCATCTTCCGGAACTGATCCCCGTCGATGTAGAGATGATCGTCCGACAGGGGCTGGTTGCGGTACGGATTATAGATGCTCTCCCCGCTGCCCGCATACAGATAGGCCCGGGCGCCCCACTGTCCGTAATAGGTCTGCCATTCCTCCACCCTGTCGTAGGCCGGACGGATGAGCTGCGTGAACTCCTCCTTGTAGCTCTGGGGATAAAAGCCCAGGTAGCCGTCCAGGGTGGCGATCCCGCTGTATTCCAGCACCGCGGGATTCAGGCCGTAGCCCGCGCAGTAATCCCCGCCATAATCGATGTCGTCCTTGATTTGCTCCATCAGATCGGCGCTGAAATATTCCCGGAAGTTCAAAAGATTGACCTCCGTATGCTTCACGGCCCGATACGCCTGATGGTAACAGGTCCAGTAAAACTCGTTGTACACCGCCGGAGTCAGCAGGATCACCGCCGCCGCGATGCAGGCCGCCAGGTTCGCCAGACGCTTCCAGAGCGTCTTTTTTGCGTCGTACAGATATTTTAACACCAGAAAGAGGGCCGCATACCATAAAAACGGATTGAAAAACGTGGTCCGATTGAACTGAAAGCCCTTCAGCGGAGGGATAAGCGTTTCGAACAGCCGCCGGAAACCGCCCCAATAGTACAGCCCGTTCACGACGCAGTTGAAGAGGATGAACAAAAGCACCCATAAAATCCCTTCCGAAAGGAATTTTCTGGCTTGCCCGCTCCGGATCAGGACCGCCGCGCGCCAGAGCAGAAACGCCAGGCAGACCGGCAGCACGAAGGCCGCGTGATCCGAAGAAGCGTGAAACACCGGCGTCACGAAGGCTTCCCGAATCTGCCCCAGGATCCCTCCCGCATCCAGGTCCGTATCCACCATGCTGACGCGGATGGTCTCCACATCCGAAAACAGCATCTGCGAAAAAAGCCGGTATTCGAAGCACACATATCCGGCGGCCAGCAGGAACAGCGCTGCGATCAGGCGGCCGCACGGCTTTTTATCCCGGACGGACAAAAACGCCGCGGCGCAGGCCAGATATGCCAGCAAAAAGAAGCCGAAATAGGAAAAATAGGACAGCAGCGGATAGAAAAACAGGGCTGCGTACCAGATCCTTCCCTTTCTGAAATAAATCCGGCGGCAGAGAAAAACGAACAGCGGGATGGAGGCGAACGCCAGCCCGTAGGCCGGAAACAGGGGAAGCATCCCGTAGCATAAGCCCGCCGTCCAGGCGATCTGCCGGTATCGCGCGAACGTTTCCGGCCAGATGTCCTTCGCCAGCAGGGCGAAGGAGCCCATTCCGAGAAAAATCTTCAGGAAATACCCGATCATGTAGGCGGGAAACACCGGAAGGATGGCGAACAGGATGTTGTACAGGTTCCATTCGCTGCTCAGGCAGTCCCGGCTGATGCCGCCCAGCATGGGCATGGTGGCCCCCTGTGCAAACCAGCCGTCCTGCCAGTTCATCACCTGGAAATGGGCGATGAACAGATCCAGGTTATCCTGGACGGTGAGATAGCTCTCCTCCCCGAAGAAGAGGAAAACCAGGGCCTGCGCGCCGATGCAGCCGCCGATGAGAAACAGATGCCAGTACCGGTCCAGCCAGGACAAAACCTTCTTCATTCGGCCTTCTCCTTCAGCTCAATCTCCAGCACCGTATCCACGCTGTCGGGAAGGGGCCAGGTGTAGACCGGGTTCTCTCCCCAGCTGACGAAGGGGATGTGGGGGAACAGAACCGTGTTCCACGCCTCGCCCCGGTTCACCTGGCTGCCGTCGGAAAGCATGGTCACCCGCCGGATCCGGTCCGGGGAAATCCCGTAGAGGGGCAGGGCTCCCAGGGGTTCCTCGTAGACGTGGGCGTAGACGCGGTTGCCCTTCTGGGTATAGCGCCCCCACTCCGGCTTGGGAAATTCGCTGATCCCGCAGCCGTAAATGCTGTCGCCGTTTTTCTTCATCCACGCGCCGATTTCCAAAAGCCGCTTCACGCTCTCCTCCGGGAAGTTGCCCTTCGCGTCCGGGCCCACGTTGAGGATCATATTGCCGCCCTTGCTGACGCACTCCACCAGCTTGCGGACGAGCATGGAGGAGGACTTCCAGGTATGGTCGAAGCTGCAGTATCCCCAGTGGTTGTTCATGGTGGCGCACAGCTCCCAGGGAATCGCCCTGCCCGCGTCGTCCTGCACCCCTTCCGGAGGGATGATCTGTTCCGGGCTGGCGAAATCCCCGCTGCAGACATAGGGCTCGTCCCAGGCGATGCTGCCGTTGTACTCGCTGGAGCCCTCCAGCCGGTTGTCCAGAACGATATCCGGCTGATACGCCCGGACCAGATCGATCAGCTCCTCCCCCTTCCAGGTTTCCCCGGTCATATCGTCGTAGGAAAAGTCAAACCACATGAGGTCCAGCTTCCCGTAGCCGCTCACCAGCTCCTTCACCTGACCGTGCATGTACTCCAGATACCGGTCGAAATCCACTTTCTCATCCGCGTAAGCCGGGTTGCCCCGCATGGGGTGATGGCGGTCCGAAAATTTGGGGAAATCCGGATGGTGCCAGTCGATCACGGAAAAATAGAGCCCGACCTTCAGCCCTTCCGCCCGGAAGGCGTCCAGAAACTCCCTCACCAGATCCCTTCCCGCTTTCGTATTCGTGGCCTTGTAGTCCGTCAGCGCCGAATCGAACAGGCAGAAACCGTCGTGGTGCTTGGCCGTCAGCACAGCGTAGCGCATCCCCGCTTCCTTCGCCAGCCTCGCCCAGACCTTTGGGTCGAAATCCACGGGATCGAACTGATCGAAATAGGGGCGGTACTCTTCCGCCGACATCCGGCGCTCCGACATCATCCACTCCCCGGCCGCCGGAATGGAATACAGCCCCCAGTGAATGAACAGGCCGAACCTGTCGTTTCGAAACCACTCCGTCCTTCTGAAAATATCCTCTTTTTTCTGTCTTTTCATGCAAAACCTCCTTACTGTCTGGCCGCCTTCCGGTATTCCCGGGGCGTGGTGCCGTACTGCCTGCGAAACTGCCGGTTAAAATAGGAAATATTCCGAAACCCGTTCTCCAGCGCCGCCTCCGTCACCGGCCGGTCCGTCTGCACCAGGGTGCGGGCCGCTCTGGACAGGCGGTACTGATTCACGTATTCCATGCAGGTCATGCCGGCGTAGCGCTTGAAAAAGCTCATGAAATACGTCTCGCTGAAATGGCAGAAATCCGCCAGCTGCCCCACGGTAAACGGCTCCGCATAATGGCTCCGGATGTAGGTCAGCACCTGCTTCATCTTTTCCGCCGCTCCCGAATCCTCGCTTTCGCCCCCGTTTCGCACCACATAACCGTGCTGATACAGCAGGCGGAAAAAGCGGAACAAGAGCTCCTTTCGGTGCAGCTCCTCCCCCGTCTCTTCCTCCCGCCGCTTCTCCGCGTCTTTGGGCTGTACCCGGTCCAGAAGCTCCCGCAGGCACGCGATCAGCTCCTCATGCCCGGGCTGGCCGCAGCGCACCACCGGGACGAAACGGTATTTCCCGTTCTGCAGGGGGCTGATGTAGCGGATGGTACAGGCGTCCGGCGTCTGATAGCCCAGCATGTCCAGATGGAAGACCAGGCTGTCCGAAATCATCCCCTTCCCGGCCACCGCGTGGGCCGCATGGAGGACGCGGGGCGCAATCAGGATCAGATCGCCCTTCTTCACCCGGTAAGATTGAAAATCGATGACGTAATCGATCTCCCCGTCCTCGATCCAGCCGATCTCCGCTTCCTCGTGCCAGTGGAGGGACAAATCCTGATAGGTATTGGGCACGATGCACCGATAGCGGCGAATGGGCATCAGCACATCCCCGTGGTCCGCCCTCTCCTTAAAGCGGGAAATTTCCTCTTCCTTCATGCCTCTCATCCTTCCTGTTCGCACGGCAGTTTCGTATCCGTTTCCCCCATTATATCCGGTTGTTTTCCCCCCGTCAACGAATGCGCAAAAATGGGATCGTGTTAGTTTTGCATAGGATTCTGCAAGACATTTTCCCTTCCGTGTCGTATGGTGGAATCAGAAAAAAACGCGATGCGACGAGGAGGAAACGATCATGCCAAAGTGGTTGAAAGACGCTGTTTTTTACGAAATTTATCCCCAGTCCTTTTACGATACCAACGGGGACGGGATCGGGGACTTTAACGGGATCATCGAAAAGCTGGACTATATCCGAGGCCTGGGCTGCAACGCCCTGTGGATCAATCCCTGCTTCGATTCCCCGTTCAAGGATGCGGGTTATGACGTGAGGGACTATAAAAAGGTGGCGCCCCGCTACGGCACCAACGAGGATCTGGTCCGCCTGTTCGACGAGGCGCATAAACGGCAGATGCACGTCCTGCTGGATCTGGTGCCCGGCCACACATCCGAAGAGCACGAGTGGTTCCGCATGAGCCAGAAGGCGGAGAAAAACGAATACTCCAACCGCTATCCCTGGACGAACTTCTGCTTCGAGCCGGCCAAAGGCTTTCCCTATGTGGGCGGCGAGAGCGAGAGAAGCGGCGTCTATGTGCTCAACTTCTTCAAGTGCCAGCCCGCGCTGAACTACGGCTTTTACCGGATCGACCAGCCCTGGCAGCTGCCCGTGGATCATCCGGACTGCATCGCCACCCGGGAGGCCATGAAGGACGTGATGCGCTTCTGGCTGGATCTGGGCTGCGACGGATACCGGGTGGACATGGCCGCTTCCCTGGTGAAGAACGACGACGAAAAGAAATCCGGCACCTGCGCCATCTGGAAAAACGTCCGGGAAATGCTGGACCGCGAATATCCGGAGGCCGCCATCGTGGCGGAATGGAGCGAGCCGCAGCAGTCCTTAAAGGCCGGGTTCCACATGGACTTTTTCTTAAACGGAGGGGGCAACGGCTACTCCACCCTGATGCGGGATTATGAAAACCATCCGGACGGCGCGGATCACAGCTATTTCAAGAAGGATGCGGGCGGGGATATCAACGCCTTTTTGAAAGACTATCTGCCCCGCTATCTGGATACGAAGGAAGACGGCTATTTCTGCCTGCTGACCTGCAACCACGACACCAGACGCCCCCGCCTGAATCTGGATACTGCGGAACTCAAGCTGGCTTACGCCTTTTTGTTCACCATGCCCGGCGCGCCCTTCCTGTACTACGGGGACGAGATCGGCATGCGCTATCTGGATCTCCCCACCAAAGAGGGCGGCTATTTCCGCACCGGTTCCCGCACGCCCATGCAGTGGAATGAGGGCAAAAACCTGGGCTTCTCCGAAGGCAGCGCCGACGACCTGTACCTGCCCGTGGATCCCGCCCCGGACGCGCCCACCGTATCCGCGCAGGAAAACGATCCCGACTCCCTGCTCTCTACGGTGAAAGCGCTGCTGGCCCTGCGCCACCGGGAAGAGGATCTCCAGGCCGACACCGACTTCGCGCAGATCCAGGCGAAGGCCGGACAGCCCTTCGTTTACCGCAGGGGCAGCCTGGTGCTGGCCATCAACCCCTCCGGCAGCGAACAGACCTGTTCCCTGCCTGCGCCGGGCGAAGTGATCTTCTCCATCGGTTCCGCGAAGGCCGACAAAAACAGCCTGACCCTGGGCGCCCAGTCCTTCGCCGTGATCCGATAAAAAACCCCGGGCGGAATCCGTTTCTTCGCGGATTTCACCCGGGGTTCTTTCGTTTCATCCTTTTCTCTTCAGAAAATATTCCTGCGCGGAGGCCACGGCGTTGGCCCCGTCGGCCACGGCCGTAATCACCTGCCTGAGCTTCTTGGTGCGCACGTCGCCGGCGGCAAAGATCCCCGGCACGCTGGTGGCGCAGTCCTCCCCCGCCTCCAGCCAGCCGTTTTCGTCGGCCTTCACGGCGCCCGCGAAGGCGGCGGAATTGGGCGAGATCCCCACGGCGACGAACACGCCGTCCACCGCCAGTTCCCGGTCCTTCCCCTCCTTTTTGTCGTGCAGGGAAAGCCCCGTCACCGCGTCTTCGCCCAGAATATCGTTTACCGTGCAGTTCCAGACCATTTCCACATTGGGGAGGGCGAAAAGCTGATCCTGCAGGCTTTTGGCCGCCCGCAGCTCATCCCTCCGGTGCACCACGTACACCTTTTTGCACCCTCTGGCCAGAAAGATCGCATCCTCTACGGCCACGTCCCCGCCGCCGATCACCGCCACGGTCCTGTCCCGGAAAAAAGCTCCGTCGCAGGTGGCGCAATAGGAAACCCCCATCCCGGAGAGCCGCTCCTCTCCCGGCACGCCCAGCTTCCTGTGGGTAGCACCGGTGGCGATGATCACCGCCCCCGCCTCGAAATCCCCTTCCGAAGTCTTCACGATTTTCCGGTCCGCGCCGTTCTCGACGCCGGTCACCTCCGCTTCCCGAAACTGCGTTCCCAGCTTTTCCGCATGTTCCCGGAACTGCATCCCCATGTCGAAGCCGCTGATCCCCGGCAGCCCCAGATAGTTATCCACCTCCCAGGTATTCAGGATCTGTCCGCCGCTCATGGGCGCCTGCTCCAGCACCAGCGTGGACAGCCCCGCCCTCTTTCCGTATACCGCGGCCCCCAGGCCCGCCGGCCCGGAACCGATCACGATCAGATCGTACATCTCAGGTTCCCTCCTTTATTCCTTCCTCTCGCTATCCGCTATGATTCCACATTCTGCTATTCAGTATACGGGAAAGGGGGCCGTTCGTCAACGCCGTCAGCGCTTTCTCCGGCCCGGCCGCTGCCGCCGCTGCGGCTTTCCCGCGCATTCCCCGGGGCGCTGTGTACATTTTTCCGGATCGATGCTATAATGGGCCGGACGAAGGAGGTTATCCCATATGGAACATAAAACTGCTCTCATCACCGGCGCTTCCCGGGGAATCGGCCGCGCCATCGCCTGCGCTTTCGCCTCCGCAGGCTACGATCTCTTCCTCACCTGCCTGCGCTCGGAGGAATCCCTGAAACAGCTCTGCCGGGACCTTTCCGAACGCTGCGGCGTCCGCGCCGTCCCGTTCTGCGGCGACATGGGCGATTTCGCCGCCGTGCAGTCCCTTTTCTCCGGCATCCGCCGGCTGGACGTCCTGGTCAACAACGCGGGGATCTCCCACATCGGCCTGCTCTCCGACATGAGCCCGGAGGAATGGCGCCGGGTCATGTCCACCAACCTGGACAGCTGCTTTTATACGTGCAAGCTGGCCGTCCCCCTCATGGTGCACGAAAAGCGGGGAAAGATCCTCAACATTTCCTCGGTCTGGGGAAGTGCCGGCGCTTCCATGGAAGCCGCCTATTCCGCCTCCAAAGGCGCGGTCAACAGCCTGACGAAGGCGCTGGCAAAGGAGCTGGCCCCCAGCAACATCCAGGTCAACGCCATCGCCTGCGGGGTCATCGACACGGATATGAACCGCTGCTTCTCCGAAGAGGAAATGCGGGCGCTGATCGAAGAAATTCCGGCGGACCGCCTGGGCAGCGCCGAAGAGGTGGCCGCGCTGGCGCTCCAGCTGGCCGGTTCCCCGTCCTATCTGACCGGCCAGATCATCGCGCTGGACGGCGGCTTCCTGTAGGATCCTGCAGGATCGTCCCATGACGCCGATCGTTTCCGCCCGGAACCGCCGAAACGCCGAACGTCAAAACGCAAAACGGGGCGCGCAGCTTCGGGCCCCGACCAAAAAAGCCGGAAACCGTCAAAGCCGCGCGCCCCGTCATCAGGGCAGCCCTATCTGCGCCCCAGCCCCTTCGGGAAGGGCTTCTGATCCCGCTTCTGCTGCATGGCCTGCCGCTTGATCAGGATCTTCCTCAAAAAGTAAACGATGTACCCGGTCTCCAGATAGTTCATCTCCAGGGACCAGGTGACCTGCTCCAGAAAGAGGAGTTCCGACAGGAAGTAGAGCGCCACCACTGCCGCCGGAATATAGACGCCGTATTTCGGAATGTAGTTGGAATGCCATCCCACCACGGCGGCGAAGATCTGATTGATCAAAAGCATCAGCAGCAGGCTTCCTCCCGCCTGTATGTTCTCCGGCGTATACTGGAGGATGAACGGCGCCAGATAAAAGAGCACCGCCGCTCCTCCCGCGAAAGATCCCAGCCGGATCCAGTCGTTCTTCTCCAGTTTCAGTTTCGTTTCCATGTTCCTCACCCCCCGCCCTGTGGGCGGCCCTTTCTTCTCCTGTTCTTCTGTTTCACGGTTCGGGAATCTTCTTTTCGAAATGCTGATAGTCCCTGACTGCCTTCCAGGCCCCTCCCCATTCGAAGCCGTACCTGCAAAACAGCCGGCAGCACAGATCTTCCTCCGTGATCTTATGGGGAAATTCCGCGGATCTGTCCGCATAAGCCCGCGCTTCCGGAGGCTCCGTCACCACCCTGTCCCCCGCGGTTTTCACATAAGGATTATACAACGGATTGACGTCTACCGCCAGCCCCAGACTGTGTTTTGACAGTTTTTTTGAGCCGGAAATCGTCCGGAAATGAAAACAGGACGTATTGTTGTCCCGCATGGACGCCGCATCGCTCCCGCCGTAGTCGTCGATCAGGCGGATCCTCTCGATGGGATACCGGGCCTGAAACAGTTTCTGGAAAATCTCCAGCAGATCGTCCGCGATCCGCCCGGCGGCCACCATCTCCCCCGTCCTCGGCATACCGTCGAATCCGAAGTGGGATATCTTCAGGTAACGGAGCTCTTCCCGGGACACCGGACAGCCCTCCCGAAAGGATTTTCCCCTCATCCGTCGAAATACCTCATCCGGAATTTTTTCCGCGTAAAATTCCGGAAGGAAATCGTCTTCCATCCCTTTTTCGATCAAACCAGTCTCCCCGGCCTGTGTTCCGGCGCCGTTTTTCTTAAAAATATGTGGCGGCGAACAGAATCATGCCTGTTGCGGCCAAAATGACCAGCTGGATTTTATAGCTCCACCGGATCCAGGTCCCGTACCCCACTCCCGCCAGCCCCAGGCTGATCAAAAGCACCGGATTGGTGAAGAAGAAGACGTTGGAAAACCCGTCCCCGAAGGCGAAGGCCAGCACCCCCAGCTGCCTGGAAATGCCGCAGAAATCCGCCACCGGGCAGATCAGGGGCATCATCAGGAAGGCCTTGGCGGAGCCCGAGGAAATGAAAAAATTCATGATCATGACGAATGCGTACAGGAGCAGGGCCGCAGCGCCGGCCGGCATCCGTTCGATGAAGGAGGATACCGCGTACAGGATCGTATCCAGGATCCTGGCTTCGGTCAGCGTATAGCGGACGCTTCCCGCCATCAGGATCAGCAGGACGGCGGGAAGAAGGCTCACGGCTCCATCCTTAAAATACAGGCCGATCTGCCCCCATTCCATCCGGCAGGCCCGCACGGCGGACAGCCCCGCGGTCAGAAAGAGGACCGCGATCATGGGCATCAGGACGCCCTGCAGGACGGGCAGGAATCCGGAAGCGAAAATCAGCAGGATCCCGGCTCCCAGAATGCCGATAAAGCGCTTCAGCCCCCGGCTCTTATCCGGCTGGGGCACGAAATCCGAAAGCCCCTGCTGCCCGCCGGCCTTCTTTCCGTACAGAAGGGATTTCTCCGGATGGGCCTCGATCTTTCTGGCGTAGCGCACCAGGAAAACGGAAAGGCAAATGTAGATGATCACAAAGGTGAGGATCCTCAGCAGGGCGCCGGAAAACATGGGCAGGCCGGCCAGCTGCTGGGCGATTCCCACCGTAAAGGGGTTGCAGATTCCCGCGGAAAATCCGCAGCCGACGGCCAGGAT
>OEQQ01000062.1_pt1 | contig 26992 bp, 23 predicted proteins | sample 1539741 | NCBI WGS metagenome assembly OEQQ01 (sample SAMEA3891876, study PRJEB23780) | metagenome | biome: terrestrial biome; feature: animal house; material: Caecal content | place: Italy | collected 2015-05-05
CGACATGACTGCCTCTCTCCTATGACTGGCCCTGCTCCCTCTTTTCGGAAGCAGGGGGGATTTTCCTCTTGTCATATCGGAGTGAAAATCATTTTTCCTGTCATTCCAAAAGGAATCTTTCAGGCAAAAAAGCGTCTGTTCTACCCCAGATTTCAATCCCCCACTTTTTGCCTGATTTTTTGAAAGAAAGTCGGCCTTCCGAAATGGAAAAATCATCTCAAAAAAGCTTCCGAACTCTTATCATTCCGGAAGAAAAATCATCTCTTAGGTTTTGGGAGTAGAAAGTCATTCAGGACTGTAAATCATAGGTGCAGAACGATTTTTTTCGGGTTCCAACCCGCTTTTACCCTCCGGCTGACTTCTTTAACCCCCCTGCACCCCCTTTTTTGATAAAAATGTCTATCACGAATCCTAAAGGGGAAGCGTTTTTAAAATCGAAAATGCACAAGCAAAATCCACCCGGTTTGACCACAAAATTCATGCTGGAAATTTCTCCCGGGCGCTCTCTTCCCTGTTCCCCATAAGGGCAAAAGTGGGGTAATCCGTCCCACTTTTTACCCCACTTATTACCCCAGTTTTTACCCCACTTATTGCCCCACTTTTACTGTCGCTGCTGTCATTGGAATCGAACTGCTCCGGCAAATCATCGGCGCATATTTCTTGAAATATTCCGCCTCCTGTCCTATTAGTCTGCCTGTAAACAGATTCAGAAATAAAGGAGGCGTTCAAATGAAATCTACCGTCATTCCCAAACAAAAACCGATTTCGAAAGAAAAGGTCAAAGAAGTTCTTGACATTATGGATGTCGCTCATGCTTTTTCAGGCGCGATCAATGAGCGTCCCCGTCAGCCCCTCATTCTTTGTCCATTTCACAACGACAAGCACCTGGGTTCCTGCCGGGTCTATCGTGATACCAACACCTTTTACTGTGAGTCCTGCCAGACAGGCGGTGATGTGCTGAAGCTGGCATCCGGGTATATGGAAATTCCTCTTTCTGATATGAATGAACTGCTGGAAGCCATTGTTTCTACCTTCGGCATCTTTCGTGAAAGTGTGGAAGTGGACTCGAACAGAAGGCCATCTATCCGCAAAAAAGACCCGCTTTCTGCTGAAGAGTACCAGCTTCTGAACGCGGGAAAAGAGTACTTTGAAATCCCGGTCGAATTTGATACCTTTGAATTTGAAGACGATTGTATCGAATACTGGCCGGTCCAGTATCAAAAAATCTATTTCCGGAATCTGGCGCTGAAGGACCCACAGGAGCACGACTGGGTCATCTGCGCGATCACACGGACCCGCTGGTTTGAATCCAAGAAATATATTGCCGAATGCTATCGGGACAACCGTATGGACCAATGCAGCTTCACGATAGAACTGGTAAAACTATGGGAAGATCTGCTGTACAAAGCTGTGCTGAACAAACGGACCTATCACGAAGAAATGGCAGCGAGAAAACGGGATTTAAAAGAGATGTTAGCCGAAGAAGGCATCTGGCCTATCGAGGAAAAAATACTGAAGGGCGCCTGACCTTTCAGTATTTTTCATTTTACCTGTATTGACATTTTATAAATTTTATGATATAATAAAAGTAATAATACAGGAGGATATTTTTATGAAACGGTTCTTTAAATACATAATCTTACTGGCGCTTGCCTTTATCGGCATCTATAATCTGATCGGCTTCTTCGGACAGAGTTCCATGACGCCGCTGTATTTTGCCATGGAGGCATTCTGCCTGTTCGGAGTTCTTGCACTTCAACGTGAGGAAAGCGTATGCCAAAAATCGTAAGCCTTGCCGTCCACTGCCGGCAGATACACCGGGAGGACCTGCTTGCTGAATATGCTGCGGACAACCCGCTTTCCGCAGAAGAGATTGGGTATACATCCCGGAAAAATGTAACCTGGCGCTGTGCATACGGGCATACGGAAACGGAAAGCCCATATAACCGCCTGCGCAGGGGATACTGCAAAACCTGCGGCAAGAGACAGGAAGGTTCTTTTGCGCAAAACTACCCGGAGGTGGCCAGACTCTGGTCAAAGAAAAATCCGGTTTTACCCACCGAGATCAGTCCCGCTTATTCAAAGCCGGTTTTGTGGGAATGCGATAAGGGACATATATGGAAACGCAGCATTGCGGCGCAGATTCACGCGGCAGCTCCCTGCCCCTTCTGCAAAAACGAAGCAAATGCGCTGTTTACACTCCATCCGGAACTGCTGACAGAATGGGATACAAAACGGAATGGAAACATCGCCCCCTCCTCCGTCCGCTTTATGAGCAATGTGCAATACCATTGGATTTGTCCCAGGGGGCATTCTTTTACTGCCTCTCCTGCGGAACGGATCCGGCGGCATAAAGGCTGTCCTATCTGCAGTTCTTTCGGTATGCAGTATCCGGATGCGGCTGCGGAATGGCACCCGAGCAAAAACACCTTTACCCCTTATGAAGTATCCCCCTCGTCCACAAAAACGGCTTGGTTTATCTGCCAAAATTGCGGGACTGAATATCAAAGCGTCATACAGGACCGGGCCAGGCGCAAAAGGCCTTACTGCCCATATTGTCCAAGGAAAAAATAAGGCGGCAGCGAACCGTACCATTCCGGTAGATTCGCTGCCGCCTTATTTCATGATCTCTTCTGCCTCGCAGTCAAGCCATACATATTGGCCGCTCTGGAGCACGATTTTCTTGTACTCCACAATAAGCCCGTCCTTGACAACCGCATAGATGTTGTCTCTGATATGCTCGTAATTCTCCGGCACCACATAATCCTTCTCCCCATACGCCTCCAACGTCACAAATTCCGTATTGGGGTTTTTTATTACTTTCGGCACCTTGTTGCCGCAACCGCTTAAGAGCAGCAGGAGAAGGAACAGGCACAGAAAACATCTCGCTCTTTTTTTTCGCATACCGCCGCCTCCTTTTCCGGAAAGCATAGCCATGCCGCAACCGTTTGTCAAGAAAACTCCGTAACGGGCTTTTCAGTATTGGCCTTACGCCGCTTCATATGTTAAACCTTTCTCTTTCGCCCACTGTTTTATAAAGCTCCTTACCTTTGGCATCTGGTCTGCCGATTTGTTGCACATTCCTCGCGCCTGTACAATTTCTTTTTTACAGATTTCTACTGTGCAAAGGGGAATGTCTTCTTCGCCTTTCCGGCGAATAAACGCAACGACACACTTTCCGTCAGATACCATCCGGCCATAACTGCCGACACAGTGATGCAGTTTCCTCCCCTCCTCATATAGTTCCGTCACTTCATGAGGGACTACCACTTTGAATATATCGTTTTCCCATATACACCACTCATTGTCTTCCGCTCTTTCCCGGAATTTTTTCGCCATCCGCTCGTCCTGTACCTGGGAAGCCTTACGGGACGCCTTATCGTGCTCTCTTTTCAAGGAATTGGGATAAATCACTGTACGGTCGCTCAAATCACATTCCAGTATCTTGAGCATCTGCAGGTAATCTGCCCAAAGCTGGGCGCTCTCATGTGGTGGACAGCATTGGGCATCATCAACCTGTTCCAGATACTCCCGTATTTTCTTTACAGTCATATTTGGAATACCCAGACGCAAGATCCTTGAAATATGACGTATATGCGATCTGGAGGAAATCCACTCTACATCCCGGAACATCGCATTCGAATCCAGCTTAACAATCTGCATATAGTTTTCAAACTGTTTAAGGCTGCAACCACATTCCAGCAGTTCCTGTACCTGTAATTTCCCCAATTTTTTAAAAAGGCTGCTTGAAGACTTTTTTTTAAGAAAAGCCGGGATTTCTTCCGTGCTTGTATAAATGATGTCCTCTATAAGGCTGTCAAATCCCATTTTAGAGAATATTTCAAGATATGGCGTTTTCTGCATTGCATTAAAATAGTCCAAATTCAGGATATTATTCCGCTGGACATATTCTACAAATCCAGTTCGTCTCATCGCTTTGTTTTGGAGTATAACTGCTTTCTGATCATCCGAGCATACAAAGATATTTTTCTCCTTTTTTAAGCGATGTAATAGAATCCCAAACCTTTCAATAGGCTTCCGGTCATTGTTATACCAGTATGCCTGTCCATCTAACGTGATATACAGGTATGCTGTCTTATCAATAGTGGTTTCTCTGTAGACCTCACACGCTTCTCCTATCAAAAGGGGCTCTTTGGCATAGGCACGGCAATATGCTTCATCTACTCGAAGCAGTAATGTACCGTCTGCAAATTCCTGCGGCGTGATCAAGTAATTTAATCCAGGCAGTGTGATGTGAGCATAATCACGGTTATCACAATGCATACAGTGTTTGTCCACATATGCGCGAGATACACTTACCTCAGTTGAATATTTTCCACAATGCGTACACCAAAAATGATACCGGCGAAAAACTCCACTTGAGTCAAGACTCTCCTCTCTCTGACATATTTCATAATAGACCGTTGACAATTCTTTTGGGTAATTTATTAATCCTTCATCAAATTCCGGGCACTCTGCAACAGCAGTATGTTCCTGCTGAGTTTTCTTTTTCACACTGTTGAACAGCGAAGTTATCTCCATAGATTGGACACTGTTTAGGACATCCGCAAACGGAGTGCCTTCCAATATAGAGGCGTCATATTCGCGGCATTCTATCTTTCGAAAATTGTAATAATGTTTTACTTTTACATTCCGATTCCTCGCCCAGTGTGACGCATCATTATTCTGATTATCATCCAACCGTTCAAAAAATGCTACATCGCTCCCCTGTGCCACAATGGCTTCTATTTCTTTTCGACTTATTTTGGCCCCATCTGTAACAGATTCCCGATACTCTACGACCGTATCCTTTATCACAAGAAAACCGTCAATCTTCTCAAGTGTACGGATTTTTGTTGCATCATTGGGATGACGTTCCGCCTTTCTCAATCCGCTGTTCCCACAAAAAGGACAACGTGTGTCCCCAATTTCATTTACGGCAAAGGACTGCTCGCAGTTCAGACAAAATAGTATCCCTTGATTGGTATACTCTTCATAGATAACCTTGCCATCTGTTCGCTTCCGCTTAAATTCATCTACCACTTCCCGTGAGACCGGCGCCGACTTTGGCAGTATTTCCGTTAAGATCTTTTTTTCTTTTACCACTTTAATTCCTCCTTTATTTGTTGAAAAATTTACGGAGGAATTTATGGGATAACGTCCGCCCGGTTTCAAGAAAATTATCCGGACGCAAAAAAGCAGGACAGCGCTTTGTATGACATTCTCCCTCTATAAGAGACAGTGGAATAAAACACTGTCAAGCATGGAGGAAGAATACCACCGTATCCGTCCTGCTTTTATCTCTATTCTTTTATGAATGTGAATAGGTGCTGATATCTGCTTTTTACCGCTTTGGGAAGCGCTGCACAACCCCCTTAACCTCATCCAGGATTTCCGCCAGACGCTCTCTGTCCATTCTTTGTACGGCGGTAATCTCCTTCCGCTCACTCTTGTCCACCTCACAGACAAAACAGACCCTCAGCCAAAACTCATCCTCAACCTTCTCGGCTTCCATCCGCAGAAAGGGTTCCAAAAAGTCTGTCCTGAAATCCTGTATCTTGCCGTCTATCAGGCGGTTCAGTGCTTCCGCCGCTTCCTGTACCTCCCAGGTAAGCACACAGGGATCCTGAAACTCAGCGGTAAAATCCGTACCCGTATATCTCACGCTTACCGTGAGCCAGTTGGCGTCATAATCCACCGTTTCCCGTTTATCCGGCACCCTGTCCGGAAACTGGTACCCCACAACCCGGACATCCATCAAACATCTGTCATCCTGTATCTTCATTTCGCGTCCTTTCTACTCAAACAGCGGCTTCTCCCCCATCTGAAACAGGCCTTCCACCTTCAGAAGCTTTAGGCGGACGTTCTGTTTCGCCAGTTCCTGTGCTCCTTCCGTATAGCCGCCTTTTGAGAAATATACATAGTATCGGTCTTTATAACCGGGGAGCAGGTTGTCCTTCCCCATCCAGTTCTCAATATCTGCTTTGGTGGCCGCTTCATTCCGCCACTTGCATTCTCCAACAATCAGCTTTTTCTCCGCCTTATCCCCCATGACCAGGTCCAGATCTGTCTCTTCCCGCCTTACGCTGTCGTTTCCCCACCATCTGCCAAAGGACGTAGCAAGGAACGGCAGCTTCTGCTCCCTGTTCAGCCGCATCATATACTGCAGGCAGATCTGCTCAAAGGCCGGTTTCCCAATAAAGGAGGAAAGCGCTTCACCGAACACTTCTTTATCTGCCAGCAGGCCGCCGATGCCGGCGTCAATCTCTGCCTGGTTGTTAAAGACAAAGCGGTACCAGAAACGATAGCAGAAATCACTGACCTGATAAATACTTTTTCGGCTCTGGCTCTCATTTTCTCCGAAGGGCGTGATCCGCTCCAGGATTTTCATGTCCACCAGCACTTTTATATATCGGGACGCCTTGGTCTTCTCCTCCCCGGTTTTTAACACAATATCGTTCAACCGTGTGGCGCCGGCAGCCACCGAAGAAATGATGGAATTATAGACTGCCGGTTCCCGCAATTCCTGCTGGAGCAGCATAAACGGTTCACTGTACAGATAGCCGGAGCTCCGGAAGAAAAGCCGCTTAATATTCTCTTCAAAAGAAAGCTTTGGATTGACCTGGGCCAGATAATGGGGCGTCCCGCCTACACAGGCATACAGACGGATTTTATCTTCATCCGAAACCCCCCCCAGCATTTGCGCCGCATCCAGATAATCAAATCCCGTTAAACACAACTGCATGGTCCGGCGTCCGAACAACGGGCTTTTGCTTCCCAGGACACTGCGCTCCATAAATGCCACATGGCTGCCGCATAAGATCAGGAAAAGCTTGCTGTCCTTAAACTGGTGGTCGATGGCGTTCTGCAATATGGAGCGAAGGCCTTTATTTGCGTTGCAGGCATACGGGAATTCGTCAAACGCCAGGACAAACTGCTGTTCCTTCGCCTTGTCCGCAAGAAATTTGAAAGCAGAATCCCAGTCCCGGAACTCTATCCCCGAATCCCCCATCTTAAAAAATTCCAGCACCTTCTCCGTAAAATGGGAAAGGTTGAGCTTATCGTTCACTTCCTGCGCGGTAAAAAAAATAGCGGGTTTGTCCTCGATAAAACGAGAAATCAAATATGTCTTTCCTATCCTTCGCCTTCCATACAGGACAACACATTGAAAAGTTCCGCTGTCATAACCTTCCTGCAGTTCATTCAGTTCATTCTGTCTGCCAACAAACATAGGCGCCTCCTATTATTGAAAACAAAATTAGTCTATTCCTGTTTATTACTATTTTACCTCATCAGATGGTTTTAGTCAAGTCGTTCCTTTTTTCTTGACAAATCAAGCAGAACCTCCTATATTGCCTCAAATTTAAAACCAGGAGGTCTAATGACATGGTAAAAAACGGGTATATCCTCAATGTATCAACCAATAACATCGCTTCTTTTCTGGATAAGGTGCGGCTGGAGCTGAAGGACGTGATACGGGAACAGGTGCTGATGCAAACCGCAAAATCCACGGAATGGCTTTATGACATGAAATTCATTGAACAACGCAAATATGACGCCTCCATTCTGGATATGGCGCTTGCTATGACGGCACAGCGGATTTCCGGCGTTGCACTCGGCGCTTTCAAGGACTCTCTTTTTGACTTCCGCTCAACCCTTATCTTCGCAAAATCCGATCCGGACCATCAATTTCAATATGTGCTTCTCAATGCTGCCAACAACTTCATCCGGTACTACTTTGAGAATCTGGAAGAGGTCGTTCCCTTTAAGTTCAACCGTTTCCTGGACGAGGAAGCACCTGGACAGGAAGAGAACGAGGCGCACGGCATATTCTGGCACGAGTTGTTTGAGCACAGCAACTGGAATCTGAGCCTGGTCGGATACGCAGCACAGTTATCCGTCCAGCCGGATGTTACAGCAATGGGGATCACTGCTGAAGAGCTAAAGAACTATTTCTCCGACCCGGAAATTCGGAGAATGGACTATGTAAAACGCACGATCATGATTCGCATGATAAAGGATCTTCTCGGCAGCACGCCGATTGAAAAAACTGACCCCTATCTGCTGATGGAATACTTTGAACGGGCTTCGCTTTATCTACAAAGCGAACAGGGGGAGGATGACTGTTTTCTACTGGATGAAAAAGTGAAGCCCGGCTTTTGTTCTATCGATACAGATGCTCTGACCTTATCGTAACGCAAAAAATCGGGAAACCTGCCAATATAAATGGGCTTCCCGATTTTTTTCATAAGACCGGTCTACAGCGCCAGGCTGCATCGGATGGCCCGGTCAATTTTCGCCAGTGTTTCCGGTTCCGTCACCTCCCCGATCTTGCCCTGCAGCAGTTCTATACCGATGGTCATCATCTGCTCGCACAACAAAGTAGAGCAGCGGGACAATCCACTGTCCGTGCCGATACGCACATGGGTAGGCAGCGCCTTTTTTGTCCTGCCTGTCATCGGTATGATAATCGTTGTGGAGGAATACCTGTTTCCCGCATCGTTCTGGACGATAAGCACAGGGCGCCGGCCGCGTTGAACCGACGTGCCATTCACCGGCAGCTTCGCCATATAGATTTCATTTCGCCGCGGCTTAACAATATTTTTTCCCAAAACCTTTCCGCCCCTCTTTCTCTGCGTTTTTGAGAAAATAGCCGGGCGGGACCCGCTTGTCAAGAAATTTCAAATTATCCTATTGACGAAATACCAAATATGCGGTATAATTTAATTGTAATTACGATTATACTAATTTAGATTATAATAAATTTATGGAGGCGATTTTATGAAAAAGCGAATTTACCTATTGATGCTTACTGCGCTGATCGGCCTTTCGTGCTGTGCCTGCGGCCAAGACGACACATTGCAGGCCGAGCTCTCTTCTCTTCCGGGAGTTTCTTTGCAATTGGAGAATATAGAGTCTCAACCGACCGAACAGGACGACAGCACATCTGCTGAGTCCAGCCAAGCGGCTGCTCCCACTTCTCAAGCGGAAGCAGAAACCTCCGCAGCCCCGGAGCGGCCAGCGCCTGCAGAGCCCAAAACGCCGTCTGCTTCATCCACCGGAACAGAGACAAAATCCAATCCCCCTGCTTCAACGCCAAACAGCACCACTTCTGCAGCGGAACCGGAACAGCCGACAGTTCCTCAGCCATCTTCCGAACCTGCCCCTTCGAAACAGCCGGAAACTCCCCCCGCATCAGAACCGGAAGAAACAGAGGAACCTTCTCAGCCGGAACAGCCCCAGCAGCCCAAGTCAGATTATGAATATCCGTTCAACATCGACCAGATCCGTATGGACTGTATTGCCATCGCCCAGGGGTATGGCCTCACGCTGGATACTTCTCTGAACAAGGGGAATTCCAGTTGGGCCAATCCGGTAACGGCTTCTCAGAATACGCAAAATGACCTTTTGAAAAGGCAGCTGCAAGAGTCCATCATGTATTACGCTGACGACGAGTACCGGGAAAGCATGGGACTTTCCCCACTCAACCTCACGATTTTTAATATCTACTGCGAACCGGCAGGAAACGGTGCTTACACCATCTATTTCCTTCGCTGACATCCTTTCGCTACATACAGAGAGGCCACACTGCGCAACAGCTACAGTGTGACCTCTCTTTTACTCTGCTTCTGAATTGAGTATCGGACTGCTTACTCTATCAAAATATTTCTCCATCCCCTGTACGGTCATTGCCTGGATAAACAGATTGACCCTTTGAAGCATCGGGAACAAGTGCTCTTCCTTCATGTAGACCTTGACGGAATCCTCATAATGCACACTTCCCTCTTCGGTTATCACTCCATTATTTCTGGTAATTACCGGTTTTCCCCAGCCATTATTGATTTCAAAAACAAAGGGATAGTCCATATATCCGGCATAGGCCACCCGGATTGCCGTGACCCTTCTCTCCGTTTCGTTGTCCGGATTGATGTATTTATCAAAGTTCAGTATCTTGATGGCCTGGAATACCTCCCGTACTTTTGTCGCCGTCTCCTTCTCCTTCTTTGCGCCAGTAAGCAATTTCTCCATTTGCACCAGGCCCGTAGAAAATGCGGAGCTATACCCGGACAGAAGCCGTTCAAAAGCTGCCGAGAGCTTTTCTCCTGCCTCTGCGAACACTTCATTCCTGCTGCACCGGAACTGCTCGATCAGTTCCCGTATTTCTTTTGTCTCTTTCTGAGGAGGACTTGCATGCCTATACAACTCGGACATCTTGGAAAAGACCGCAACCGATGTATCCCATCTTTTTTTCTCCGCTGCAGAAACCTGCCGGATTCCCCTGATGGCTTCCGCCAGATTTATAAATTCTTCCGGAGATAGGTTATAAAAGACATCAATGGCTTTTTCGCCTGTCCCCTTCGAGTAATCTTTCATGTTGATACGGATCCTGGAGTTATGAAGATGCGGCCATGCCATAACCTCCTGCTCATAGCGCGTGTCATCTACAAATTCTATCAGGCCTTTTGCCGTTTTATAGGCAGCAACCTGCTTATAATAGGTCCCCATCTATATCACCTCATTCATCATTGCCCTTTCTGTGCCTGGTCTGCCACAAAATCAAGCAGCGTAAACTGCTTATACGTCTGTCCGCGGTAATGATTTTCACTTGGATAACCATAGCCTGTCATCACCCCCGGCAGCTCCGTCTGAAGATACTTTTCCGCAAGAGAAAAACCTACCGCCTGATAGGAGTCGCAATAAAGCCTCAGATGCTTTTTATCCGTTCCCATAATCTCATAGCTTTTATTGTTTTTCGATTTAACGTGCAGCGTCATCTTGAATATAGGGCGCTCCACCCCTGTCCCGAACGGTTCCAGACAGTTCATCTCCTCGTACAATTCTTCTGTCAGATCCATCTCCGTTATTGCAATATCCCACTGTCTGACAGGCTGCATGTCCTCTTCCGTAAGGTAAGAAGCGTCTTCATTCAGCCTGGCTCGAAGTTCCTCCAGCATCGTTTCATCTGCAGAAATACTCATGCCGGCAGCCAGCTCGTGGCCGCCATAGTGCAGGAACAAATCTGGGCAGCGGTTCAATCCGTTTAAGAGATGATATGCCTTGATGGACCGTCCGCTGCCACACCAGATAACCTGGCCTGTTCCATCTGATTTTGGCGCAAAGACAATACACGGTCGATGATATTCCTCTTTCAGATCACCGGCAATCAGCCCAACCACTCCAGATGGCGCAAACGGCGCATATAGGACAAGAATCTTGTCCCCTGCAGCTATCCTTCTTTCCGCCTCCTGCTTCATCTGCTCATAGCATTCACGCTGGATTTTTTTCCGCTTTTCATTGGCTTCTATTACCTTTCCGGCAAGGAGGTCTGCGATTTCCTCATTGTTTTCCAACAACAGCAAAAGTGGCAACTCCGCGCCTTTTGCATACAGCCGCCCGGACGCATTGATACACGGCGCTATCCTGAAGGCGATATCCTCCGCCGTTATATATTCCATTGGCTTCCCATAGATGTACTTGACGCCATATCGTGCATACCAGCAGTTTCGCATATCCGCCAGGGCACGTTTGACAATCGCCCTATTTTCGCCTATCAATGGAGCAACGTCCGCAATCGTGCCGATAGCGGCCAAATCTACCAACGACATCCCGTAATCATATTCGCTTACCTGGGTCAGCAGATAGCAGGCTATCTTCCACGCAAGGCCGGCTCCCGTTAATTCATGAAATGGATAGGTTTCTCCGGGAATCCACAGGTCAATCATGGCGTCCGGCTCCGGAAGGGTTTCTCCCGGCAAATGGTGGTCCAGCACAATGGATTTTTTCCCTTGCTTTTTTATCGCCTCAATCTCATGGACTGCCCGAATGCCGTTATCAATCGTGATAAACAATTCTGCACCCAATTCGAGCTGCTCATCTATCGCCTGCAGGGAAATCCCATACCCCTCCTCAATACGGTCGGGCAGTCGGACTACTACCTTGGCGCCGAGCCTTCTCAGTGCCAGGTACAATATGGCGGCCCCTGTGATGCCGTCGGCGTCGTAATCCCCAAAAATGCAAATCTTTTTCCCACTGTATATGTGGTCCCATATGAGGTCGGAAACGGCATCTATATTACGGATTTTCGCTGGGTCATGCACCGTTGTCGAGTGCAGAAACACTTCCGCATCCGCTTCCGATGCAATACCGGCTTTCCCCATGACAATAGCAGAGAGCGCAGGATATCCGGCTTCCATAAGCTGTTGTGCGCTGATGGGCATATTCGCTTTTTCCCACATGATGAATTCCTCCTGATATAAATCTTCATAGTACGTGCCAAATATGCAGGAAAGAGATTCATCTTGCAAGAAAAAAACACCCTAAAAGGGTAGCGATGTCAAATGCGCTCCAAAATAAAAGGACGCTCCCGTTGGAAGCGTCCCTTGAAATTTAAAACATGTTTTTTATACGGCCTTTTTTATTTGTATATGTTTTTTCTCGCCCCACTCTTTCAGAAAGTCAACCAACGGTTTTTCTGTCACTTGGTTAACCAAACGATTGGACAGGCCACGAAGCTGAACCACACATTTATCGGTCGGATTCACCTCTATCGTGAAATAGGGTTTCTCTGGTTCCTGCGCCTTTCGCACAAAGAGTATGCAGGTCTGGCCCTGGATGATCCTATCTGAATAGGAGCCTACGCAGTGGCAAAGTTTTCGTCCTTCCTCAAAAAGGTCTTTCATATTTTTCGGCGGCATCACCAGGTATCCGTCTGTCTTGTACGAAAAGAGTTTCCCATACCGTTCTGTTTCTTTCTGGAAAAATTCATCCTTCTTTTCGTCCATGACCAGCTTCTGCTTCGCCATTGCCCTGTCATGCTCCCGTTTCAGGCTGGAAGGATATTTTGCTTTATTATCCGTAAGGTCTACCTCAATCGTCTTGGCAGCTTTGAGATAGTCGCACCAATCGTTGATGGCCAGGTTGGGTTCAAAACACTGGTTGATACGGACATTCTCCAGATATGCGCACATCCTCATAATGGTCATGGGCGTTTCTTGAAACACCCTTTCTATGCTGCCTATATCGATATTGTGCTGCACGATCCATTCGTAATCCTCCGGCCGCATATTGGGATCAAGGGCATACAGCCTTTGTAGGTCAATAAGCGTTCCTTTCCAGCCGCCATGAGCAATAAGCATTTTGGTAAAGTGTTCAGACAGCTTTAAGGCGTTGCAGACTTTCTGCTGGGTTAAATCCATACGCTGAAATTCATTCCTCTCACTCAGGTATTGCAGTTCTTCCGCAAGTGCCGACACAATCCCTCTTCTGCAGATTTGCTCCACAACAGGATATTTCTTTTCAAATCGAATGAAAGTGATTAATGAGTGAAGCTGTAAAGCGCCATAGCTCGTCCCTGGCGACTCCTGTTTTAAGTATTCCTGTAGTGCCGAATATTTTAGCAGCGGCATTTCCCCGATAAAGGACAATTCTTCTATCCTGTCTCTAAATTTTTGAGACCAATATTTTTCTTTTTCCACCCACACAGGATTTGTTGCATAGCCTTCGTTCACAAGAAAATGGATTTCTTCCCCTTTCTCTCCTCCAAATGTAAGGATACACCGGTATTCTTCCCTATCTTCTATAGAAACCTCCCATTCATCTCCGAAACTATATTGATAGCCAACTGTTCGAATAAAGAGTGTATTTTCTCCTTCCTGTGAAAGAAAGCATATTTTTCGGTTGAGCCCATGTAGACTTTTCTGGTACTGACTTCGACACCCGCAGTAGGGACAGACAACTTCTCCCCAATCATACCTTACTTCATCACGGAAAACCCTGCCGCAGTTCATACACAGGCTTTCTCTTTTTTTCATTCCAGTTATCAGATCTTCATTGAGCACCTTTCCAACAATTTTCTGATATTCCCTGGGAGGTTCAGGAACCTTTTTAAAATGATACTGATTTAGGGTCTCCCCAGCCTTTCGCTCTCCTCTTGGAACATACGAATAACTGTCCTTTACGCTTCTGCCTTTTTCAAACTCATCCATCCATATGGATTCACTACAGTTATAGTCACCTCCCATAAACAGGAAATTTCTCATAAAGTTTTTTGCATTTTCTGAAACAATTGTCATTGGTCTATCCTGCACAAATACATTTTTCAGATATTTATTTGTCCGTTTACCCGCTGCGTTGTACAGGTATTTATCCCGTTCTGTTACAAAAGCCCTGTGTAAAAGCGACAGGTTGATCTCCTGCATCGTCATTTTTGGGTCCACCTTATAAACCAGATGGATTTCGTATTCTGCAAATATCATCCCCTGTTCTCCGTGTATAAGCGCAGTATCTGCATAAAAGATCTTGCTGGATTCAGTAACTCTGAATTCGGATATTTCATAAGAAATGCTTGACTTTTCAAATCTTTTCTCCTTCTGCAGAGGGATGCGGCCAAACATTTTCTTCTCACATTCCGGACATTTCTGGATAGTTCCATATGCAAGATAGCTTTTGTGCTCCGGCTTTTCCTCTTGCCATTCTTTTCCACAGTATGGACACCGCAAGATTTCTTCTACAACCTTATCATGCTTCAGCCCCGAAACAAGAATTTGTGGAAGCAGAATCCTGGTCTGTACCTGCTCTTTTACTACCCCTTCGTTTAACAACATCACAATGTCTTCGTTTGTTATCTTCTTAACCATTTTAATTCCTCCAATCAAATAAAAGATGCGTGGAGAAATTAGCCATAAGAAGGCTCGATTTCAAGAAAAAAACACAGTCCTTACATCAGGTTCGGCTACAGCAAAAAAGTGGGCAGAAAGGCATTTGACCTTCTGTCCACTTTTTTATTTGTTTTGACAATATGAGTTTTTATGACTTATATGCAATGTACTTCACGCTGCGTTTCGATGGCCTTCTGTCAACGCTTCCAGCAATGCCGTATTACGCTTTAGCCCCTGCGTGTTTTGGATGGCGTATGCCAGCGCATTCTTATCCCCGATGAGAATCAGCTTCTGTTTTGCTCTGGTCACACCTGTATAGAGCAGATTCCTCATCAGCATAGTCGAATGATAACCGGTAATCGGGATAATCACAACAGGATATTCCGCCCCTTGGCTTTTATGGATTGTTATAGCATAGCAATGCTTTAGCTGTTCCAGCTCTGCCCTCTTGTACTCCACAAGCGTTCCGTTAAAATCTACCAGAAGTTTTCCCGCTTTTTCCGACACCTGTACTATGACACCCATATCCCCGTTAAATACGGTTTTCTCATAGTTGTTGGATATCTGCATCACCCGGTCATTCCTGCGAAATCGGATTGTTCCGCACCGAAGTTCATCCACAAAGCCAACTGGGGCATTTATTAGATTCTGAAGCTGTGCGTTCATTTGGTCGGCCGACACCAGCGTTTTGATACGCATCGGTGAAAGGATCTGCACCATTTCGCAGTTTCTCCCCATGGTAGCATACTCCTCAAAAAATACCCTTTTGAGTTTCCATAGAAGTCTGCGGCACTCTTTATCCTCCGGTAAATCCGGCACCTCATAAAATTGAAAATCCGAATGTCTGGTATCCAAGGAAATGTCTCCTTGAATAATCTTGGCAACGTTTTCAAGGATATGTCTTCTGGAGCCATGGCGAAATGACCGCTTCAGGCGGACGATTTGAAATAGGCCAGAAGCAATCAGATCTGCCAGCACCTCGCCAGGTCCAATAGACGGCAGTTGGTCGGTATCCCCTACAAAAAGCACCTGGGTTGTATCCCTGACTGCCTTCAAAAGCATTGCCGTTATATCAATATCCATCATGGAGGTCTCATCCAGAACCACATAGTCTGCTGCAATTGGATTGTCCTCACAGTGCATTTGAAAAGGTGCGTCTGGATGATACTCCAGCAGCTTATGGATTGTCTTTGCCTCTTGGCCGGTAGAATTGACCAATCTCTTGGCAGCCATACCAGTTGGCGCCGCCAGAGCGACTTCGGTTGTTTTTCTCTTCAATCTGACGTCCAGTTTATGAAGCACGCCTATAATAGTCTTCAATGTACTGGTTTTTCCACAGCCAGGACCGCCTGTTAGAATTGAGGTTTGCTGTTTTACGGCCATAAGCACGGCGGCCTCTTGCAGCGGTTCCGGTTCAAACCCAAATTCCTTCTGAACTTCCTCAATGTATTGAAGGATAACGGAATCCTCAACATCCGCATACGGGGATCTTATGTTTAACCGCCGCTTCAATATTTCCGCTATCGCCCGTTCGTTCCGATAGCGCTCTACAGAATATACCCGGCCCCGGTCTACAACAATCCTTTCCTTTTTTGCCAGACTTTCCGTATTTTCATCAATCAATGTTCTTGTAAATGAACCTGGGACTCCGGCATTTTCCTTCAGAAATGCATTGCACTCAGTCAAAAGCTGTCCAACCGGCAAATAGCAATGGCCCTTCCCGCCGGCGCGTTCTTTTAGGACATAGGAAAAAACCGCCTCTACCCTTCTGCTGTCTGTTCTTGGGATTCCCAAATCCATCCCTATTTTGTCGCAGATCTTAAAAGAGATCAGCCTTTCACGACATGGAAGGTAAGGCTTGTTTTTGATCTTCGTCAATGCCTCCCGTCCAAAAGTTTCCTGTATATGCAGCGCCTCCTGTTCACTCACTCCATAGGGAAGCAGGAACGCCTTTAGGCCGGCGTTTGCCCTGAGTTCTTTTAATTTTTCTCCTGCTCTTTTCATCTGCCCTTCTTTGGATTCCCACGGCTGCAGGCAGCTCGATCCCTCTTCCATCAACTGCACAATCTCCAGTCCATAGAAAGAGACCATCTTTTGGGCTTTCTTCAGTCCGATCTCTTCAATGCCTCCGATGATTTCCGCCAGAAGCTGCGGTGTTTCAAATACGCAGACAGTACATCCCGTTACTTTCACCTGCCACGGCCAGAATCGTCCACTATCCCTGTGCTCCCATTCCCCGTCAATCTCCACCACATAACCGATATCTGCTTCTTTCATTACTCCTGCAGCTGATACGCTCGCAGGGAATTCGGGATTGATATATTTTTGTGGTATCTGCTGGGAGATGTTGACTTCCAACACGAGAATCTTAAATCCACTTGGCTTCGAACAGAAAATACGGCTGACTACTCCTTTAATTCGCATGATAAAAGCCTCCTTACTAATTTACAGAATTGCTTCTATAAATTAGCGGGAGGCTCCTTATGTTTCAAGAAATTTTTACAGCAGGGCAGCAATGATTTCAGCGCCTTCTTCAGCTTCTTCCGCAATCTCGCCAAGCTCTGAAAGGTCAATATCCGCTTCCGCGCCGCTTTCTATCTCTGGCATTTCCTCTGGCAAATCGGAATCCATAACATCCGGGTCGATATCCATATCCAGATCAGCTGGTTCCTCCAGGTCTCCGAACTCTTCACGGTCACTTTCATATTGCATGGCATAATCGGCCATGTCCTGGGCGTCCGTATTCAGCATATCTTCAAACTCCTGGGGCTCCGGAATGTTATCTGTTTCCACCTCCACATCGGTAAAATTGTCTGTCTCCGTTTCCACATCAGGTTCCGCATCCAGTTCAAAGTCCTCCATGGAATCTTCCGGCTCTGTAACATCTGCGGCCTGGCCCGTTTCGATATCTTCGCTGTCGGCACTGCTATCCGGATATTCCGTCTCCGTATCCGGAATCTCTTCACCGATATCCTCTGACTCTGCCGGACCTGCATTTTCGCCGTCCAAGGTATCGTAATCAAAATCATCGCTGTCCATATCATAAACTTCGATGTCCTCTGCATCAACAGGATCCTCTGCGTCACCTGTTTCTTCAACCTCTTCCGTATCAGTTTCGGAAGTTTCAGAATCTTCCTCTGTATCCTGTTCCTCGCCCTCAAGTTCATCCTCCACGGCATCAGAACGATCTCCCTGCTTTTTATCTTCTCCTTCATCTTCCGGATACTCTTCAAACCGATCCTCTGCTTCCTCCTCGGGCTCCGGGTCATCATCACGCCTGTCTTCCCTTCCCGGCTCCTCATCCTCTGGTTCCTCATCTTCGGGTTCTGGTGTTTCCTCTTGAGGGTTGTCATGTAGATTTTCTTCGTCAAAGAAGTTCTCTTCATCCAGACGGTCAGCCCCATCCTCTGACTCTGGCTCCCTATCCTGGTCATTTTCTCCGGAATCCCTGTCCTCCCCTAAAAAATCTTCATCTTCTGCGTAATCGTCCGTTTCCGCCTCTGATTCCTGATCCGGTTCAGGCGGTTCTTCTGTATCCATTTCCACTTCCGGTTCCGGAAATTCTTCTGCCCCAGGGTCTTTGCTGTCGGCCGGCTGCTCCGGCTCCTGATTGAAATCTTCAAACTCCGGAATTTCCTGTTCTAATCTTTCCTCTTCGTCTGTTTCAATGGGGTCTTTCTGTTCCTCTTCCACGTCCTGTTCCGTCTCAGTATCCATATCCTGAAGACTGTCATGCTCCGGTTCTTTATCCGTCTCCTGTTCCATCTGCTCCTTATCGACCTCCAGATTTTCCAGATTCATTGCCGGGTCAGTATCTGGGGAGATTTCCATATCTTGCATATCCGGCTCCGGGCGTTCCCGGTCGGGACTTAACTCCGTATCCACAGGGTCCATTTCGTCGCTACGCAGGATATCTACCAAATCACGAAACGAATGGATATTGGCTGTGTCTGCCGGTGTAACGCCAACTGACCGGAGAAAGACATCTTCCAGAATGCTTTTTCTGGAGCTTCCCATCTCCAGCATTTTCCCCACGATTTCCCCTTTGGTTTTGCTTAATGCACTTTTATACTCTGCAGATGAAAGCTGCCCGGTACGCAGCCCCTCCCGCAGTCTTCCGATATCTCCAACTGTTTTTCCAAAGTCCGACATCATATCAATCGGCGACATTTTTGAAAAGGCACGCATATCTTCATTGCTGATATTATACTTTTCATAAATGCTGTTCTTAATCCAGTTCTCCACCGTACCCCTGCCAACGCTATGATACTCTGCCATATCTGGGCCTACATAGCCCGCTTCCGACTCTTCCTGACTGTCCGCCGTATGTTCTCTTTTTTCTTCGTCTGTTTCGTCCCCCTCATCAAGCGCCCGGTCAACCGTGTCCTTGTCAAAATCCTTTTCGAGGACATCACGTAGGACATCGTTTAAATTAGCCATTGCATCACTCCTTTTGTTTTTTGTGGAGTTTAAGGAATGGCCTTAAAAAAATCAAGAAAAAAGAGCCTTTTGCAATCACTCAAAAAGCTCCTCGTTCCATTTGGTCCAGTCTTCTGTTTTCCTCTTGGTTGCGTTTGTATTCTGACCGTTCTTCCTCATTCGCTATACGGACTGTCATCTTTCCGCAGTCCGGGCACTGCTGACACCCCTCTGCTTCCTCAAAAATATATCTGCATGAATTGCAGTAAAACAGCATTTTATCTCGCCTCCCGTTGTATCCCGCATTTTTTCAGCCATAATTCCAAATCCTCCTGATTGGCAGCCACATATCTGTCCGTTGCTTTCGAAAGGTCTAGTGAAGCAAGGATAGAATAAACTTTCCTAAGCTCAAGATTGATTACATGCTCCGGTGGCTGGCATGCCTCTTCATAGGCCTGTATCTGGGCATTTGTATATTCCTTCAGATTGGCGCTGAAGCAATAACAAAATGCGTGGCCTTTAATATCCGGATAAACAACCGCCGCCGTAAAACAATCGTCAGCGTCCTTGCGAACCCAGAAGTTTGGTATGATCTCCTGCCAGATGCCAACTTCATATTCAAAATAAAGAGAAGCAATTCGCTGCGCCTGCTCTTTTGTCAGCGGATCGCCTGCCATTGCGAACGACAAAAGCTGGATCATATCGTTTAGTTCGCCTGATTGATACATCTCTTTTGCCTTTGCTGCAATTTCGATGTCAGAACACCCTGCCTCTATCAGTTCCATCAGTTTTTTCATAAGGGGGACCTCTTTTTTTCTGTTATTATATACCGCTATACTGCTTTTGTCAATGTTTCCGCCCTATTAATGCTTGATATTTTTTCATATTTTCTGTTTTATCAATTAAATATACGCTATTATTCATTTTATTTAGTTGTTATTTGCTCTCATTTTTACTTTGTTTACTTGACTTTTTAAATTCGTTATTTTATAATAGAGTTGCTCATATCATCGAAGGAGGCGATGCGATTGACCGACAAAGTTGATATGCGCGGCATTATCAACGAACTTCTCAGACAAGGAAGAATTGATGGTTTTATTCCTTTAGATGAACTCCAGCGGATTTGTAAGGAATACAGCCTCAGCACAGAAAAATTCGAAGAAGTTAAGTTGAAAATACAAGCCGCCAATATTGACTTGGTCGAGTCCCATGAAAATGATGAATATGAACAAGACGATACGGATGCGGCAAAGTCAAGCCCACCAAAAGAAGAGAATGCATACGAGGCCGATTCTCTCCGGGCGTATTTCCACCAGATTGCCAAAATACCATTATTGACCCACGAACAGGTCTGTGAGCTATCCCTCAAAATGCGAGATGGGGACAGGCGTGCCAGAGACAAATTGATCGAATCTAATCTCCGACTGGTAGTAAGTATCGCAAAACATTACCGCACTTTTGGACTCCCTTATCTTGACCTTATTCAGGAAGGCAACATGGGGCTTATTCGGGCTGTAGAAAAATTCGACCCAAACAGGGGCCTGCGTTTTTCTACTTATGCAACTTGGTGGATCAAGTTTACCATACGAAGAGCTCTCGCCGACCAGGGCAGGATGATTCGGATTCCCAATTACATCATCGCCAACATCTCAAAGATTTCCAGAATCCGGGGACAATTTTTTCAGGATAATGGTAGAGAGCCATCCTTGAAAGAATTGTCTGTCCTATCCCATATGCCGGAAGCAAAGGTGAAAGAGGTACTGTCAATTATCCAGGAACCTTTAGCTTTAGAAACCGTTGTTGACAGCGAACGTCAAACAACCATTATGGATTTTGTCGCTGACGATTCCCCTTCCAGCAACCCTTCCGACTCTTATTTTGATACTGTACGAATGAGAAAATTTGAGGAACTACTAACTTTATTAAATGAACGAGAAGCCATTATTATACGCATGAGATATGGGTTCGATACCGGAGAAAAAGCCACCTTAGAAACGGTCGGCAATGTCCTTGGAATTACCAGGGAGCGTGTCCGGCAGCTTGAAGCAAAAGCTATTTTAAAGCTGAGGCGTTCTGACCTGTTTCAGGAGGTATCAAATTTATTTGAGCAATGAGTAACGGAGACGAATGGAAAGATTCGTCTCCGCTTTATTTTTACATATATGTCTCCCCTTAGTTCTTCAAATTATTTTTCATATCGTTTATATATAGGCGCTGTCGACGGCAACATTTTGCATGCCTCCGACAGCGCTATTTTCATGAAGTATTCTCTTGTCCCGCCCTTTCGGAAAAACTGGGGTAAAGGTACCCAATAGTAACGATTTTCCGGAAAGCACTAAAAAAAGAGGACCCATTTTGGGCCTTTTTCCTGAGATAAATTTCTTTGGAATTCCCTCAAAAGTCCAGTGTTTATGCGGGTTTACAGGGTTTGGTGCCGACGTAACATCTCAGTACTTATTACTTTCCAAAAATCGCCGGGTCGGATTTAGTGAAGAGTGAATAGGTAATAGTGAAGAAGTAAAAATCGCCAATCTTCTGTCGAAGATCGGCGATTTTTGGCAGTTTTGAACTTAATGTATGTTTTTGATTAGGATTTAGAAGCTGCAGAAACGGAAAAACACTAGAGCTGCAATGTTTTCTCGGCTTTCAAGCACTCTGCAACGTGATCATTTTTGCTTTTGAACTAAATATATGGATTAAAGTTAATCCAATCAATCCACATATTTTTTGATTACAGCAGTAAAGAAATTAGCCATTAATACTGTATTTAAAGATGCTTGTATTGTGGATAGAATTGCGGACAGGCCCTGCGGTGCGATTTTTTCGACACTAGTTCCGATCATTTGCAAAACAGAATAGTAGGTTGCTGTTAGAAGTGGTAAGCCTTGCCGTAATGCATCGGAGCCATCAGAGAACAAGCAATAGGGAGAAGTATATATAAATGTAAATAATATTGAGACTAAAGCAAAATACACGATCCAGCGAAACGGTTTATAGTAACCTCCGGTAATAAAAATAAATAGTTTTCTTAATCCGTGATTCGAATACAACATTTTCTTATATTTTAAGTTACATTTTTCTTTTTGCCGATACTCGAAGTCACAGTTGGTGAGCAAGGCATCAATAGTGTCAAGCATGTGTGTCTTTTTAGAAATGGATTTTATAGGTTCGTCGCTATTAAAAGTGAGATACCATTTTTCGGAGGGACAGGATTTTTTGTAGAAGTAGTTGAATAGTGTAACATTACTTTCTCTAAGTTGACTTATTGTTATTTTATTATCATGAAGATTAGATGCTGAAATTGATATTTTATTGATGTGGTTTTTATATGTTGCAAGATGTGGCACATCTGAATCGAAAAAGTAAAGTTCAAATATTTTGCACCAAGTTATCTTCAGCATACTTAGGCGGTTGATGCTAAATAATAGTTCTTTTACATTACAGCTATCCACTATAACTGTAGAACAATGGCTACAAGATAATTTGCCTGCGAAAATACAGTTTGTAAATTCTACATTATTTACTTCAAAACATGTAATATCGGCTTCAATAAAGCAGTTAATAAATTCAATGCGATTTGAATTTTTTATTTCAATGTTTGTTTTTATGTGCCGATTTGAAAAAACTAATTCATTATATCGCTTCAATTCTAACGTATTGCCGGTAACAGTAAGTCTACCGTTATGTAAGATTCGGAGATCGATTAGTTGATCAAGCTCATCGAAGTTATAGAACATTGAGAAGGGTAAATCCATAACTTTGCCCAAATGGGATAATGATTTGATTTTATTCTCGTGAACGAATTCTTTTAGGGTATGCTGTATTATGTATTCATCGCAACCCATTCCACCGTTTTGCCCGATTATTCTCTTGTGAAGCCCCGAATCTGTAATAAGGTAGGCGCTATCCCGCCAAGAAATTTCTGTTTCGGCGTTTTCGTCTGCTTTGTAAAGAGCGTGCAGTAGTATGTAAACTGTAATTGTATCTTCCGCCTCATATGATACATCTAAATTCATCCAGCCGTTTGGTTCAGTGTTGGTTTTGATCTCTAAGACGGCATTATACTTTGCGAGTTCTGTTTGTGGGAGGGAATTAAAAACATTACTTGGGGTATGTATTTTGATGTGTTGACAGCAATCTATCTCCAAATTACTCTACCTCTTTCTCTTAAGTGCATTTTGAAGGGGTAATAAATTGAAACCTATCTCCGAAAGTGCATCGAATTTATCGCATCGAATACACGGTTTGTTAATCCAGACATCATCGGTGGTCGCTGCATTGCTGTGATATAAAGGATCGCTGTGCTTTTGCCTGAAATTTTGTAGGCATCTACTAGGGAAATAATTGGAGGCAAATCTATGGAACCCTTTTTCCTAAGTTTGTTGAGTGACGCACTTATGGTTTCATACACATTGGGTCATTTTTACCAAAATACAACGGACTAGCATTATCATGTGCTTGAAGCCATGCCTGATATCCCTCAATACACGGACCACCTAGGTTTATAGCAAACTCCATGCCCCACAGTGCGACAATGAAGAATAACTCAGCTTGAATAGGGCCTGATCCATCACATTCGGTAATACCGGGCATGAGGAAATCAGATTCATGAACGATTTGATATGTTTCGCCATCATCGTCAACCCATGCTTTATGATGTGAGTAAATCCGTCTAATGTGGCAGGGCCAAGTTCTAGGGGAACCTCTACGTACATGATTTCTTATTGGATCAAATTGTTTATCTTCAATTAACTGATCTAAACTATTATCCAGGGAGCTAAGCTTATGAGCCCATGCCTCTAATGCTATTTTTCCAATGAAGCGTGATGTGATCGAATCCTGTGGTGGAAGAAGAACATCTGTATATGCTGGTACGATCATTTGATAATGATCTTGGGGATGTAATATGATTTTTGCCAATAATTCTGGCGGCATGCCAATACTGGGGACAACTTCTCCCTTGTGAATTTCCTTTTTTACTTCTACTGGAATTCCATCCCAATTGCCTACCAACTGGGGGAATTTATTTTTCTTACTAGGGATATCTTCCTGAAATCGGAGCAACCGCATATCTTCTCTTTCAAGAAAAGGCTTTTCAACTTCACGCGCCAAATAGTTGTTGCATTTGTCGCAAACATACCCACGGGGAAGAGTAAAAGTCTTATTTCCAAGAGATTCAGGAATAATGTGTTCAATACTTTTTGTGGAGGAAGAGTCCTCTTTGCAGAATAGGCATCTCATAATCTATCACCAGATTAGGTTAGTTTAGCGACTTGTCTCGACCAAACGTAGAAATTGTTCTTCGGAAATATATCGATAACTTTGAGGGGCGCAAAAATTCTCTGAAATTACAGACAGGGGCTGTGGAGAAGAAAGCGTTTTTACGTCTTTTAAGCATATACCAACGCCTTCCTGTTTACCTGAGAAGTATTCCTCAAATGCACTTCTGACAATGCCTGCTTTCTCCTTGACAGCCTCCCAGAGCTTAGCCGGTGGCATTGAAATAATAGAATCAATTTCACAATAAGCAGTAACTCGTTGGATGGGAGAACTTTCGTAAATAACAAGAACATCACCTGAAGATACTTTTGGAGAAGAGCAGCGAAGTTCAATCGATTTTTCCTTCGCCTTGATTTTTTGTGCATACACTGGCTTTATTGACATAAGTAAATATCTTTTTTCAGCCATGACTACCTCCATAAACGCCTGCCGTGTATATCTGCATAAAGGCAGGCTCGTCTATTTTTGTATAAGATTGGAATGTTTCTGTGGGGTTGCCTATAAAAATGCGGACTTGTGCTAAAGGAATAGGATGATCAAAGAGCTCTGTATAGCTAAAACTATACGCAGTGATAAGATCGGATTTTCCGCCAACGGCTAACAGCTCGGGCCAATCCAGTACGCCGAGACGATGGTATTTTTTGAACAGAGTTTTCTTCGTATCCGTTTCGACGGCATCTAAATGGGAGCATGCACGAATGGCACCGGTCTGCATATATTCAGATTGACTAACATACCACAGAATGCGTGCAGGACCACACGGGACGCTGTGGCGCTTGGATTTGAAATAAACATTTTCAATGCTAAGTGCGGGTTCAGTTTTTGTATTGGAAAACAAAGATACATGATCATTTGCAAGGTTCTCATCGAATAATTGAACGGCATACTCTGCTCGGATAGGCACGATATAGCAAGGAATATCAGAAGAAGTAATTTTAAGGGGCCACAGGGCTTTTTCTAAACTGAAGACAAGATCTTTGCATTCCTTCCCAGCACTATGATCAGTTTGGTATCTTGAAATTGCGATCTGCAACGGATTGTCAGCGTGGAGAAGCGGAATCGGACAGACATGTTCGGGAGAAATCACACGACTGTCAATAATACGCATAAGGGAACTACCATTCATAGTAAATCCACATGCTATCAAGCTCTTAACAGTATCGTCTGGTATTTTCTCTGTTGCAATCTCGATTTGCGCAATGCCATCTTTCCTTGCACTATCCAGGATTTTAAATGCGACCCGTTTTACAAATGTGTCCAAAAGAGATGGACGAACGGCACCGGTGGCCACCAGAAGTGTGTTAACATATAGTCTATTCTCAGATCTAGTAGTGGCAACAAAACATAGCGGCGTGGTGTCGCTCTTAACAAGGAGAATGCAGTGCTTTTCTGGAGATGCCATCCAAGTTCTCAAAGCTAGATCAAACTCGTTTTTCTTTTCACCATACTTGTCAAAGAACGTGTTGAGTACGGTGGGGTAATCACCGTGCTGCATTTTAGAAAAATCTAGGTTTAACCCGGCTAACTTTATAGGTGCGTAATCAGAGGGGGATGCCAGTTCATCAACAGAGTTGACGAACTCTCCAGGACTCATAATATCCAGATTGTATTTTGCAAAAATGTATTCTGCAATATCGGTGTTGAGCCATGCGGAGTCTCTGGTTATAAACACGACTGCACCGGAGGCAACGGCATCAGCTATATGGCAAATATCAAACCATGTATTGCTAAATTCAATGGATGGCTTACGCTGGAGAAGATTGGTCTGGACGGTCTTAAATAGGTCACTATCTGTTGTCTCAGTTAATGCAAACTGCGCCTTCGCGTAGTCTCTATGGGCTTTTCTTACGGTGGGGTCATCATTGCGATTGATTTCATCCAGGACAAATTTGGAGATCCGGAATTCTGCATAACCGGCCAAAAAGCTTTGCGTTAATGTCTTGGATTCATTGTTACTACTATCGTATAGATCGATTACAATGTTAGTATCCACCACTACTTGTGTTCTTTGCTTATCAACTTCGGATAACAGCGCAAAAATATCCTGACATTCAGTATTCCTGCGAATCCACGTAGTTAACACCGTGGTACGCGTGGTTGCGCGTCCCTTTCGTTCATCTATGGGCGTGAATCCCAGAGACATCCAAAAATTTTCAAGATTGTAGTCTCTCCGGCAAGAGAGCTGCATATGAGAAATGCAGTCCTTTTCTCGCTCAAACAATTCATTTACAAGAAGCTTTGCAAAACCCTTTCCTTGCTGTAGCGGAGATACACATAACTGGACGATTACGATAGCATTCTTTCTGTACCGATACATAACGTAAGCAAGAAGTTCATCATCTTCAGTCAACGCAAGGATATGCCCCTTTTTGGCGTAGTCCACAAATGCTTCGCGAGGCAGGAAGCCAACTGTGCTACTGGCGCTATCTCCCAAATTTTGCACTTTCTTTAGTAGTTTAGATCTTGCAGAAACAACGGTATAGTCCATACAGTGACCTCCCTTGCACTATAATTATCAGAGTAATTATAGCAAAGTATTTCCATTCTTTCAATGAACATTGTAAAAAACAACGTAAGCGTAAAACCTCCCCGCGGCTTGAATTGCGGGTCAGGGCATGAGACAATATCCCAAAACT
>OEQQ01000064.1_pt1 | contig 26896 bp, 24 predicted proteins | sample 1539741 | NCBI WGS metagenome assembly OEQQ01 (sample SAMEA3891876, study PRJEB23780) | metagenome | biome: terrestrial biome; feature: animal house; material: Caecal content | place: Italy | collected 2015-05-05
TCTGTTTTCTACCGCAAGATCGATTTGCAGGTGTATCTGTTTCAATACCAGATTAAAAATTCTGTAGTCAGCAATCGATTTTGTGTTGCACTCTGTTTGAGATGTTAAGGTTGAAGAAGTGCAATAGAAATAGTACAGCGCTTTCCCTTTTCTAAGGTCTTTTAGTCTGCGCATTCTTCGTTTGCAAATTCCACATATACAAATTCCCTCCAGCACATTTTTATAGGATGGATTTCCTGCCCTGCTCATCCTGATCTCTCTATTCTTTTCTTTGATATGCTGAATTTTCGCAAACGAAGATCGCTCTATAATACCCTGATGTGCATTTTCTACTATGTTCCATTCCTCTTCCTTTCTCTTACCCTGCTTTTGCGTAGAATAAATTGACCAATTATATTTTCCCTGAACCAAATTCCCTATATATACCTGGTCATATAAAATTTTTGTAATCGCTTCCGTCTGCCATATAACATCACTGCTTTTATATTTTTTACATCCTCGTTCCCGCGCATATGCAGATGGAGAAAGGATCCCCTCCTCATTCAAAATCCTGGCTATTTTGTAAGCGGATATTCCTTTTATACGCATCTCAAAAATTCGTTTTACCACAGCTGCCGCAGGTTCATCCACAACCAGATGCCTGTCCTTTATCAAATATCCATAGGGCGCCTTACTGCCAATAAATTCTCCGGCTTCCTTTTTTATTCGAAAGGATGACATTACCTTCCTTGAAATATCTCTGGAATATTGATCGTTTGCAAGATTCTTAAATTCTGCAAGAAGATCTTTCTCCGGGAATATTTCATGTTTGCTATCGTACTGGTCGTTAATCGCTATTAACCTGATACCCATAAAAGGAAATATCTTTTGCAGATAATCTCCTGCCTCAAGATAATTTCTTGCAAATCTCGACAAATCCTTTACGATAATGCAATTCACACGTTGTTTTCGAATATCTGACAGCAATCTTTCCCATTCCGGACGCTCAAAATCTGTTCCCGTCTGGCCGTTATCGATATAGCTTTCTACAATCTTCATCCATTCGTGTTGCTCCGCATAATTTTTTAAAAAAACCAGCTGATTTTCTGCGCTGTCTCCACCTTTTTTCCCGTTATCCTCTATGGAAAGCCGGACATACAATGCCGTTTTCCATATGGATCGCTCTAATTGCTTTGTACCATTTTTTCGGCTTCTTCTCGGCATACGTTTTCCTCTCCATATGATTCAAAATATATCTTATCACTGCCGGCATTCGTCTCCTGCATTTTTGAAACACGATTATCCTTCTGCAATCTGCCCATCAGATTCACAAAAACTTCCAATTCTTCCTCAAATTTGAAGCGAACCTCAATACGGGGAGAATTCTCTCTTTCTCTTTTTTCATAAATTAATATCTGGTCAATTAAAGACACCGCAACTTCTCTTGTCAGTTCTTTCAAATCACGATATTTCAAAAATTCATTCATCCATCTCTTCCCATCGGAAGCATCCTCCTTCAAATGAAGTAGCTCGTTTTGAAATTTATCCAATGTATGCTTCATACTATCCAGATGTTTCTGATATGTTTCCTTTAATTCCAGATATTCTTCTCTGTTGAGAATCCCCTCTTTGTAGTCTTCATACATTTCCAGACGGATTCGATCATATTTTTTTATTTCTTCCTGCAGCTGCAGAATTTTTCTGCTCATTCTGTCTATATTACCGCTTTCCAGTTGGATTTTTCCGAGCGTTTCACTCATATTTTTCAGATTGGTAACAGCATCGATTTGCCTGTTGATAATTTTTAACACGCTCTTTTCCAACAATTCTGCATTAATGCAATGGGAACTGCATATTGCTTTATTTGCCTTATGATTTCCGCATATATAATAAGTATATCTTTTTGTACCGGATGGAACCGTTTTTCTGGTCATATTGGCTCCACAGTCTCCACAGCATACAATACCGGAAAGGCTATATACCGTCTCTCTGTTTTGCGCCGTTCTGGTATCTTTCCGCAAAATACCCTGTACATTCTGAAAATCATTTGAAGAGATAATCGCATCATGTTTCCCCTCTACCCAATTCCATTGTACAGCTTCCTTATTTATCCTTTTTTTTACCTTATAATTCGGCGTTGTCACCTTTCCCTGTACTAATGCCCCCGTGTAGATTGGATTTTCCAGAATGCGTAAAACGCCTTTATGATTCCAGCTTCCTGCCATCTTTTTCCGAAATCCGGTGTAATAAGCATCTCCGTGACTTCTTTTATAATCCATTGGTGTAGAAATATTCTCCTGATTCAGGATTTCTGCAATTCGATATGCGCTTTTTCCCTGCAAATACATTTTAAAAATATATCTCACAATTTCTGCAGCCTCTTCATCAATTTCCAACTTATTTTTGTTTTCTGTTGACTTCTGATATCCGTACGGAGCGAAAGCCCCGACAAATTCACCTCTTCTGCGTTTTACCTCCAGACTGCTTCTCGTTTTCATGCTGATATCCCGGCAATAGGCATCGTTTATCAAATTCCGGAACGGAATCATAATATCCGCCTGAGCATCTTTTCTGAGACTGTCGTAATTATCATTTATTGCAATAAAACGAACACCCAGATAAGGAAAAATTTTTTCAATGTATTTCCCGACCTCGATGTGATTTCTGCCAAAGCGCGATAAGTCCTTTGTAACAATACAATTTACCGTGCCTTCTCTGATTTCCTGTAACATTTGCTGGAATGCCGGACGCTGAAAATGAACGCCAGAATAACCGTCATCGATCCTGATTGCATGGATCCTGATCTCTGGCTTCGTCTTAAGAAACTCCAAAATAAGAGCCTTCTGATTGGTGATGCTATCGCTCTCTTCCTTATCCCCATCTTCACTGGACACGCGCAAATAGAGATCCGCATCATAAATTACTGTATTCGGATTTGTATTCATTAGATCACCTCAAATAGTCATGGTTTTTGTTCAACCCAGTCTATTTGGGGTTCTGCTTCGTCCACAGTAATTGTAACACCCCAAATAACAGTTGTCTATAGGCAACTGCCATTTTGGCAAACCGTGTACTGATTACACGGTCTGCCAAAATAATCTTTCCTCCGGTTTCATGCACTTTCCATGAGGAGAACCAGTTGAACCAGTTTATTTTCCAGACTTTCTCCTCTATCCGCAAAAGAAAGTTTCACAATTATTCCGTCACAAATAAAGCAAAAAGGATTTCCAATTTTTTGTACGAAGTCCAACAATCGCTCTTCTCTGGGCAATGATCCGTCAACCGAAACCTGATTTATATCTCTCAATTCACGGATATCTACCGTACGTACATCCACATTTTTCATTTCTTCAAGTTCCTTTACTCCCATAGCCTATTCTCCAGTCTTCTTTATCAAATGTATTCTTTTATGATTGTCCACTATGTCAGGTTTTGACTTTGCGACAACGTGTCGCAAAGTCGCCTTTCCGTTCGCACAGTCTGCACTTCATATATACATCCTGCCTCCCGGATTTTTCTCCAAATCCATGTAGTTTGACCGTATTTACCCGTCCCCCGGTCAGGAATCATCCCACCCGCTGCCAGCGGCCAGACTGTCCGGCACCAAATGTAACCGGAAAGCCTCCCCTCCTTTGGGCGAGGGGATTTCCTGAAAGGTATCCTGCGGAAAGTTTCATCGCTCCGGCTTCTGCCGCCAGGCATTGGCACTGCCCGAAAAACAGCCGTTTCGCTGTCCGCTCTCTTTCCGCTTTCGTTGTGGTATGACTGAACTTATTCAGCTGTCAAGGTGCAGTCTTATTCGAGTCTTATTTCACTTGGCTCTTATAAAATAAAGACAATTCTTTGATTAAAAAATCGTATTCCCCAATGTTTTTATTCCGGCAAATCGACGGATTATACGGTCTTTTCTTCCTCCATAAGTTTTTCCCTGATCTGACTTTGGGCATATTCCAGAAAACCCGTAATCTCTTCATCGTTATGTTCCCGGTTGCCATAACCCTGGCACTGTTTAAACTCCCCATCCCTCCATTCCAGCGTTCGAAAAGGAATATCAATCGTCTCTTCTTTTCGCAAAAATAAAATTAGCGTTTTTCCATCGATAACCTTCGATATGTAATTTGCCACACAGTGGTGAAGCCGTTTTCCCTCCTCTTCAATCTCTTTTGATGTTTTGGGAACCACAATCACCAACTGTCCGTCGCTGATACTCCCCAGCTGCTTTTGAATGGATTTTAATCGCAATGTTCCCTTTCTGCGTTCCTGAGCCAGTTTCTTTTTCTCCAGTTTATCCCGATGTTTCTGGTATTCCTCATAAACCCGGTCATGCGCCCGATGGAAATCCTTTGGGAACAGGTAATATCGATCCTTCAAGTTATAGCCCAGGCTCTCGCACCAGCCCAGATAGTCGGCCCAGTTCGCAATAAATTCCTTTTTCTCCTTCTCGCCGGCCTGTAAAGCGCAATACTTCAACATCTTCTCAATGGAGACATATTTCATGTAATCCAAAAGGCGCTGATCTGTTAAATGGAATGCAGCACATTTTGTGATCGCTGCCGGGCTGGGCTTGGCCGAAAATTTACAGTACTTTTGCAAAAACGCGAGTTCTGCACAGCTGATCTCCCTGGGCAGCGCCGCATAACAGGCTTTTCCCGGCATTCCGAGCACCTGATACAGTTTGTCCTTCTCTCCATCCAGAAGTTTTCCGGGCTGAAAAAAATAAGGGTATCGACAAAAGTCTTCAATCACCCGGAAGAACCCACATTTTATCAATTTCTCCATTTCCGGATATTTCTTCCAGATTTGCAAATACCGCAGAACATCTATCTGATGGTCTTTTAAATGGGATGCGGCTTCCGCCAGACCGCTATAAGCAAGCGGCGTTCCTGTAATGGCTTCTTTTAATTGAATCGGGCACAACACCACTTTGTCATCATCAAACCCGTACCTTTCCGGTACCCAGCCTTTCCCCGGATAACAGCTGGAATATGCCCATTCATAACGTTCCCACCTGCCTTCCTCATAAAACAGACGCAGGTACTCCTTCCGATACGGATCATATGCTTCCGGTTTCTCTTTCGAGTAATACTTCCTGATATGGAAAAAACGCAGCATCAACCGGTTCCCCGCCATTTGAACAAGGACTGTACTGCTCTCGTCGCATCCGTACGCAGGCATCTTCCCAATCGGTCTGGCTGTCAGCTCCTTCCCACAGACCGGGCAAATGACTCTTGCCCCATTTCTTAACAGGCTGCGCCTCATCTTGCCTTTCTGTCTGCACTGACTGCAGATCCCGTTTAATTCCGCCCTTTTTTCATATCGATAGAAAAAGTATCTGCTTCTCCACATGAATTCCTGATCGATCCACTCGTCGAATCCATCGGGAAGCTCAGGAACAGATTGCATGACCCTTTCGATCTTATTCCTCATTTTTTGATGCTTTGATTCCAGTCTTGCATTCAATATCCCTCTTTGGAACGTATCGATAGAATCCGCCGCATTCTCTTCCTTACTCCCAAACCATTTCCGAATCCGCCTTTCATCTTCCGCACTGGCCGAGGCACAGTTTCCGGAATCGTCCCAGCCCGATTTCAAAAGATTCCATCTGGCTCCTGTCCTCCAATGATTTTTCTTATTTTCCAGATTTTCAGAAAGGTAGTCTTCGGAACCAAAAAAAGTTCTCAACACCGGTCTTTTTTTTCCGGTCAGAAGATCGTCCCTATGGAAAAAACTGACTACAAGATACTGTCCATCCTTTGTTTGCTCCTTTTTAGCTTTCATAATCCATACCAGGCCCGAAACTCTTCTGATAAATTCCACGTCCTTACAGGAGGCTTCCGTAACCGGAAGCCTACGTAACGCTCTTTTTTCCATACATCCTTCCTTTCTCTGTCTCTTCAGTATTTTCAGCGATCGAACAGGGATATCTGTCCATCCTCCTGTCCGATCTTCTTTCTCCTGCTTTGAGATTTTTCCTTTCTCGTCCTGCTTTCATTTTTTAGTGCTGCAGTCGGAAGCGGATCTTTGCGAAAATATTCTTCCGCCCAGGCGAACACCTCGTCATCCTTTACGCACAATGACTGCATTCCGGTATTTTGGGCCATTTTCCGGGCCTGTTCCATAATGTAAGCGCTGCATCCCTTCAGACTCTTTTGCGAAAGAAGAATCCTGTCGCACAATCCAATATCCGCTTTTTCAAACAGGTATCTTCCCACCTGCCCGGCCAGGGCTTCTTTTCCCAATCCTGCCGCCAGCTCTTCAAACAACTTCTGCCGGGCGGAAGAAGGCTGTCCGGGCTTTCCAAGCGCCTGTAACGTCTCACGCCTCTTTGCAGGATTTTCTGCCTTTTCCATAATGGTACAAACCATTTCCAGGCACCTCTGTTCGTCCGGATTTAACTTCGCCGCATGGATTAATCTCCCCTGATCCATCTTATGCCGCCTTTCCCTGTTCTTCCGTCCGGACAGTACCCGGATCCAATATTGCCACTAATGCACCGGCCAGCTGCCAGCACCACAGGTTATCCCATTTTTGTCCATACTTTATGGCACGGTCATAAAGTTGCTCCATCCTGACGCCTGCTCCTGCCTTTTCTTCAGCAAATTCCTTATACAGCCCATATGCTTCCTGCATGGCATCCAGCAATGACAGCTCCTCTGTTTCAGACAGATTTGACAACATCACCCAGAACAATGGCTCTTCCCGATATTTTTCCATCAGCCTGTTAAGCCCCAAAAATTTCTTTCCCGTCAACAGAGAATAAAAATCGTTGAATACTTCCGAAACTTTCATCGTCTTCTTCACTCCTTCAAATATACTTTTCCACAGGACTTTGCGACACGCTGTCGCAAAGTCCCGCTCCCAAACCATTCCTTACATCATCAGGTCGTAGATGGAATATTGGCCATTGATCTGTCCTCTGTCTGCAATTCGTTTCCAGCGTTTCCGGCGTTTTTGGATCGCCCTGTGCAGCTCCTCCAGTTCTTCCTCCATCTGTTCCCGCAGATCACGCTGCTGGGAGAGAATCCGCATCGTGCACAAATCATCCTGCTTTAAGGCCTCCGACAGTTTTTCTACCAACGCTGACGACCGTCCAGGAATATTCTGGGTACCTTCCTTTCCCAGCTGTTTCTGAAAATGTTGCAGTTCCCCGTATGCCACGCTCTGAACGGCATTCTCCAACTGGACCGCCGCAAGACAACGTATCTCCGTTTCCCTTGCCATATAGTTATCCGCTACCAATTCCGGGAGCTCATACCGTCCAATTTCCTCAACAGCTCCATTTTCCTTCTTCATTTTATCCAGAATTCCCACCATATCACGACGGATCCGGTTCAACAGGAATCCATCGCAGACCTCATTCCCCGATGGGCTTCCATTCTCATAAATCCGTTTCCACTCGATACGCAGTTTATCCAGCATTTCCCTGTGCTTTGTCATTTCGTCCATACTTCTTTCCATCCTCTTTAAACTGCCGCTTTGGCTCCGGCGGGCAGGAAAAGCCTGTTTATCGCAAAACTCCTGTTGCGTTCCCTGCCTGTGCAGACACGGATCTTCGCAAAAATACACCCGCTTTCGATCACTTCTCCCATTACAAAATCCGGCGCCCTCCGGCTTTCCCACCAGGGTAATGAAACGATCCCACAGAGGGTTCCCCTGAAATAGACTTCGTAAATCCCCTTCTCCCGGTTCCAGGAACAGGTCACATGTCTGCCGGATTCCAGCAGCTTTCCCGGGGTTACTCTTACTTTCCAGATAATCTGATCCATTCATATCCTCCTTTTCTTCCGTCCGTTTCTATCATTTCATTACCCGTTTCGTTATTTCATCCAGGCAAACTGGTTCTTTCCCGTCCGGTCCTTCCCACAAGAATTCTTCGTCCTGAAAAACTCCGTTTTTCATGCGCTGAAATTTTCCGCTTTCTCTGCAATAGCGATAGACGAAATCCGTCAACGTTTCTTCTTTCCGATTGCATTGGATATTCGTCCTGCGCAGGCTCGTCTCTATCGCGTCAGGATTTATCGCTTCTGCTTCATGCAACTGCGCTTCATGAACGCTCGTAAAAGCTATCAAAAAGTCCTTTTCCATCGCTTCTGCAATTCTTTTTGCAACATTGGGATAAAAAACAGAAATAGCCCCGTCGGTTTGACGCGCATTGGTTAACATGTAACCTCTGCTTCCTTTTCTGATCTGTTCAATCCCTCTCCCGGATCTGTGTTCCATATTCCAGTTCCATAAATTTTCCACCTGGCATAATCTGGCGGGATACAGCCTTTGGGTATGAAACAGGGCATATCCCAGTGCCTCCCTTTCGCGGACTCCCCACTTTTCCAGCAGCTTTCTTCTGACTTCTATCGTAAAATAGCCCGTCCTTTGATATGCCGGTTCCATGGAAAGGACCAACGCAATATCCCCCATTACCAGACGTGGGATCTCTTCCGCTTCCTTGCGTGCAACCTCAACGTTCAGCGGGCGAAGGATCAGAGAACCCAGATTCCCCCGAATTGCCTTTTCTTCCATTTTGAATCATCTCCTCCTTTTTTCCGGGACTTCCTGTTTCTTTCCCGATTTGTGCACAAAAAAAGATGCGTAAAATTCCATTCTACACATCTTCATATCCATCCGTATAAAGTTAAAAGGCAGCAAACTTTTTTCGCAGGCTCGCCTTTTCCCTGCAGGCTCCACTCAGCGGCCTTAAAAATCAGCTTCCGGCACAGGTCGGAACAAAACCTGTTATCCGCTGTTTAGCGGATAAAAACTTACAAATTCAGTCTACAGATATTCCGATGCAATGTCAACGAAATCCCTGCTTTTTATGCGGCATCTGCATTCTTCTCTTTCCAGATTTCACGCTTCAACAAGCGATAGAGATTCAGGAAATTTTCCTGTCTCCGCTTCCGATACGCATATTCCGCTTCAAATGACCTGATCCAGGCATCCGCACGGCAGAACAGCCTGAACATATCTGCGTCGCTTAAATAAATGGACACTTCTTTTTTCTTCAGATAGCTGTTCTCCATGCAAAAGGTTCCCCCATTTCTATTTTTTTGCGGGATACCCGTACCGTTCTGAATATCCACATACCAGGGATAAGTTCTCGCTTTCCCGGACTTGTCCTTTGCATATCTCGCGATGTAGAGCCGGGTCATAATGGCCCGCTTTTCGTCCTCCTCATCTTTTCCGAAAATCTTATCAGCGCTGAAGGTAAAATTTTCCACACAACTGTACACTCTGGAGTATAAGAAAATGGCCTCCTCCGGGCTGATATTGGCAAAAACCTGAACAGCTGCCATCCCGGTCCCCTTACTATAGTCTACCATCTGTAACCGGATCAGGGAGCGTTCCCTGTTTTCTTCCTTTTCCCCTGCTGCATGTATATGGGCGGGGAATCTGTCTCCGGAAGGTTTTAAACTGTCCACCAGTTCCAGCAACGCCTTATCTGTCTTACAGACCGCGATCTGTCTGGATTCCATCTCCATCCAGTTCACAGCTTTTTCTTTTTCCTTCATTCCCTATCCCTGCCTTTCCAAATGGCTTCCGATCAATGCCGCCAGCGCATTGGGGAGACGTTTTACATCGGAAATATTTAAAAAACCTTTTCCATAAATCCTTTCAATCTCCTCACGGTCATCTCCGATTGCCGCTGCGATTACCCGGATCCCTTTGCGCACCAGTTGTCTTTTTTTCTCCTGCGTATCAAGAATGGCCGCTTCTCCCTGATAATTTTCCCCATAAGGGCACCCATCCGTCACTACGATTAAAATCCGGATTTCTTCTGGACGCCTTTCCAGCTCCTGTCCTGCATAAGCAATGGCTGCGCCGTCCCGATTGCATTCTCTGCTCCGGATTTTCATCAGCCTTTCTCCCTCCTTTGGATCTCCTGGCTCAAACGCCGTATAAGGGTATAATTCTATGGATTCCGGTTTCATTCCCCACTTCTTAGTAGAATGACCCAGAATACGTATGGGAATCCGAAGCGACCTGCAAAAATGATATAGGATCAGGGCTGTCTGCCTTGCCGACTCAATTTTCCCGTCATATTCCATGGAACCGGATTCATCCAGCAATACGGTTACCGCCACGGGCCTCAGAGCGCCTGGGATATTTCGTCTCCCAAAAATTCTGCCGTCCATCCGGGCAAGCCCCTTTTGATGGATCCGCTTTCCCATGGCAAGGCCTCTTTCCCATCCTTCTTCCTGATTTTCCAACAATGGCCTGATGCTCCGCACCATTCTTCTTACCGTTTCCCAGAACTTCTTTTTTTCTCTTTCATAATCCTGTCGGTTCTGTTGGTCAGGTTCTTCCCGCTTCAGATACAATTCGTGTCCCTGATGGATGTCCGCCAGAATAAGGGAATCTTTCCCAAATACCGCCTTCTTACCGTCAAATGCCACACCGTCCTTAGCGCAGGGTGCAGCACCCCCGGCTTCTGTACTCCAGAGTTTTTTGAGCTCTTTAGCCATCGCGTTTGTCCCTGCGATCTTCCTGGCAGACCGAATTTTTTTGAATGCCCGTTCCATCCCTTCCTTTTCCTCTTCAGACGGTTGCTGAAAGGTCGCCTTTTCCCATGTCTTTCCCGATACAGTTCCTTCATATTCCGGAAACCTCTCCTCTTGCCGTTCTTCGCAATTCAATTCCGGAAGGACAAAGGGCCATAAAATAAGCAAAAGCTGGTTTGCCGCCCGGAAACGGCTATCCGGATCAAAAGATTTCACCGCTTCCTCCAGCATCTCCCTGCAGCCTTCCAGGACCTTTTGATACTTTCCTCCCGCCTTTTCCCAGTCATTGATCTTTCCTGTCCGAAGATAATACAGAATCACATTCTCCATAAGGGTTAATTCCCCAACTCCCGCGTTCTGCATCTGCCGGATGGTAGCCGCCCGCTCCGTTCCCCATCTGCTGTCGAACCGGATGGCTCTCTGGACGATTCCCCCATATCTGGCGCACTGTCTTGCTTCAATGTAAATATCTTCCAGAATATTATGCAACATCAACAGGGTGCTTTTCAGCACTGCAAGCTGCCTTTGTTCCTTTCGGTTAAGGCATTCCAGCAGTTCTGTTCTGGCTGATTCCTCCTGCGTATTGGACGCTACCGGCATTTGGGGATAGAGGATCCCCTGATCAATTCCCCTTGCGTACATCCGTCTCTTTTCCATATCCGTATAATTGATATGTCCGCATTCATGGGCCGTTGTCCCGATCATTCCCAGCACCTTCCATTCCGTTTTGGGATAGGTCGAAATCATTGTGTTTGCTGTATTGATCGTGATACGGTCTCCGTCCGTCCAGCCTCCTACATTCGGCATTTGTGGAAATGCTGCGACAGAAAGCTGAACCCCCTTTTTATCGCAGCAACGAAGCGCGTGCCGCAATAAATAGTTCCGGAAAAGTTCTCCCTGAAAAACCGTTTCATCCGCTATCGGCGGATAGATTTCATCTCTCCAGTCGTTTCCTGTAATCGCCATATTTTCCTCCGCTTTTTTCGGCCGTACCCGGCCGGTCTTTCTCTTCATCTGGTGTCATTTTCCCACGCTTCCGATTTTTTTCAGCGTTGCGGCATAAGAAAGGATCTCGTTCTGGATTTCCGTCTGATCGGTCATTTTGCTGACCACAGCGTATTTTAATTCTTCCTGCAGATCGCCGCTTTCCATCCAGGCACATACCCAGTCTTCATATTCCCGATATCCGCAGATTCCGCCCATGGCAATTACGTCGCCGAAATTTCTTTTCAACTCCAGCAAAATTTCCGCCATTTCCATAAGCGTCTTCTCCTCTTTGCACCCCGTCCTTGCCATTACGCGCCTTACCATGTCATTTTGCGTAAGATTTTCCTCATCGATCAAAAGGTTTAAGCGTGACAGAACAGACTGGTTCATCGGGCGACACCCGTGATATACCGTGTTGGTAGTCAAAATAATAACCGTATCGGGATCCCGACGCACAACTTCTCCATCGGATAAGGTCAGCGTTCCACACCCATCCAAAAGGCTGTTCAGCTTCACCAGCGTACCCGGACGCCCGATTACCGTTGGTTCCTGAATTTCCACCACGGACGGACGCCTGCATCCCTTTACCAGGTCCGATTCCACCAGCAGAAAGTCTTTCTGATTTTCCGCCGCTTTCTGCCCCTTTCCGTACACTTCCAGTAAAAGTTTTTTGAAGGCCTCCTGCATGCCCAGCCCTTCTTCATATTTCCCGGTCAGGTTGTACAATACCTCCGCCGGATCCATGATAAAATCCATCCAGTCCACTTCCGCGCTCTCCGTCTTTATCTTCTTTCCCGTATTGGGAAGGTAGCTGGAAATCAAATCCGTTTCTTCCGTTCCCTCTCCACAGCAAAAATAATAATAGGGCAGTCCCAAACATCTTGCGATGATCTGTACCGTCGTTGTTTTTCCTGTCCCGGCCTCGCCTCTCAGCATAAAAATTCGCATATCCGTACGGGTTACCTTGCGCAGGATATTTTCCGCATCTTTCGATACAAGATAGTGGGGCGGGATATCCGGGATCCGCTTTTTTTCTTCTTCTGTCAGTTGTTTTCCCATATGATAGGTTGCCATCACATCCCCAACTGTTTTCAGGTTTCCTGACGCTGTCCCTGCCTTCGATGCTTCCGTTCTAAAAATCTGGAATGCTCCGCAAATTGTCACGTTGGGACGATACAATTCCAGATCCTCCTCCAAAAGCCTCCCGACTTTTCCATCGTTTTGAATTTCCTGACTACAGGGGATTTTCGCTCCCAGCATCCGGCGATACAGATTGTCGCAGCACAGGTAAGCAGCATCCAGAAATTCACTGTCCGCCTGACCTCTCCTGGTACAGTACAGCGAAAAACCCTTTTCAAACTCTTCATCGAATAATTGCCCCTGGGCTGCGATGCTTAGAAATGACGCCATCAAAAGAACATACTTCCCATCCGCTTTTCCCTGTCCGATCTCTTCCGGGACAGCGGCCGCCAATCCTGGCAGTTCGGTTTGCAGCATCTGTCCGTTGGCCGGATTATACACAAGGGCATACCGGGAATCAATTCGTTCACATTCCAGGAAATAATAAAGAATATTTCCATGCAAATCTGTCATCAATCCCAACGCCCCTCTGCCCTGATTCAGAACCTCATCCAGCTTCTCCAACGCCCTTAGCGTAGGGCCGTGAAGCGTTGCTTTTTTCACCTTTCTTCTGCAATTATGTATGGAGCATCTTCTTTCTTCCATGGATATTTTTTTCCCTTCTCCTTCTGCCAGTGTCCTGACCGGTTCCGGCAAAGGCAGGGCAAACGTCCAACTCTCAAACAGTTTCATTTTGATCCCTTCTTTTTTGTAATGGCAGGTCGGGAATCCGGCAACTCCGGATCCCCCTCTGCACACCGTTCTTCATAATACGTCCGCCTTGCTTCACGCAGCCGGGATATCTTTTTCCTCCCATGGCTCCCTTCGGATCCGCTCCGCAAGCCTGGTATTTCTCTTTCCCACATCGTTTCTGTAAATAGCGTGGATCAACGAGGAAGTGCTTCCTACCAGACATACCTTTTTGGAAGCTCGGGTCACCGCAGTGTAAAGCACATTGCGCCTGAGCATCTTATAAAAGGATGGCAAAACGGGCAGGATGACTACGGGATATTCGCTTCCCTGGGACTTATGCACTGTGATCGCATAAGCATGGTTCAACATCCCCAGATCCTCTTTTCCGTAGTTCTGGATTCTCCCATCCGGGTAGCGTACCGACATCTCTTTCCCGTTTTCCTTTGATAGCCAGATATCTTCTACCACGCCAATATCCCCGTTAGAGATCTCTCCCTGATTTTTTGTCTGCATTACTTTATCCCTGATGCGAAAGACACGGTTCCCATCTTCCATCCTGCTTCCTCCCCGATCCGGATTCAACAGTTCCTGCAGGGCCTGATTAAGGGCTTCCACGCCTACAAAAGGCTGTTTTTTTACAGGCGACAATACCTGTACGGCATCCGGATCGCCCAGGTCTTTTATCATATCCCCGCATAATCGAAGGATAATGTCTGCGGCTTCCTTTGGGGAATCCGCATGGGCAAAAGAAAAATCCCTGCCGAACTGCAGCCGCGTACTGCCGGCGTTAATCAGGTCCGCATTGGTAATAATCAGGGAATCTCCCTGTTGGCGATAACTTTTATCCAGTACTGTCACCGGAAGTCTCCCACTGTCAATCAGTTCCCTGAATACGTTCCCGGGTCCCACAGAGGGAAGCTGGTCCGCATCCCCAACAAGGATCAGGCGGCAACCGCTTTTCAGACGTGAAAATAAAGTGGCCGCCAGCTTCATGTCCACCATGGTTGCTTCGTCCACTATCACCAGGTCCTCCTGTATCGGCTCAATATCCGTCGGTTCCGGTTCGTCTTCCGAAAGATAAAGTGCCCGGTGAATCGTCATCGCTACATGGCCTGTGCTTTCCATCATTTTTCTCGCAGCGCGTCCGGTTGGAGCGCACAAAAGCGCGTCTTTCTGAGGAAATACTATCCTGAAAATTTCCAGGATCGCCTTTAGCACCGTCGTCTTTCCCCGTCCGGGGCCTCCCGTGATAACAGATACCGGATGCCGAAACGCATTCAGTACGGCATCCCCCTGCTTCTTTCCAAGGCATACCCCGCCCTTTTTTTGTACCTCGTCGAGCAAACCTTCCGTCTCAATACCGGCACACCCTTCCTCAACCAGTCTCCGGATATCCTGTGCTACGCTTTTTTCTTCCAGCAGATGTCCCTTCAGATAAATATTGCTGCCATCTGCCAGAAGGGAACCTTCTTTTAATACCATCCTGTTGCCGGCCCGTCTGATCTCCTCCGGTGATACATCGCTTCCCATATTGGCAAATAGACTCATACATCGCTGCACGATTTCCTTTGCTTCCAAATATAGATGGCCTTCCTTTTCCGCCATTTTCAGGACATGCCGCACAGCAGCACAGATCCTGAGCGGGTCGTTATCTGCAAGAGCATGGATCCGCCGTACTACCGGATCAACCGTCAGAAAACCCATCCCTGAAATTTCCGTCAAACGATAGGGTTTTTCTTTCAGCACCTCCAGGGCTTTAAAACCGAAGTGCTCCTGGATTTTCGATACCCTGCCCGGCGTAATCCCAAAAGGGGCCAGATAAGTCATTAACTCCCGAATCCGGCCGCTTTCCCAAAACGAAGTCCTGATTTCTTCCAGCTTTTTGGGTGTAATCCCTTTTACTTCCAACAGCTTTTCCGGCTCTTTTTGGATGATATCAAAAGTCCTTTCCCCGAAGCGATCAACGATCCGTCCTGCCAGAACCGGCCCTACTCCTCTGATCAATCCGCTGGAAAGATAGCCCTCTATTCCTTCCCGGCTTTTGGGCAAAAATACCTCAAAGTTTTCTACCTGCAGCTGCCATCCATATTCGCTGCTGATCCATTTCCCGTCCAGCTCTACGACCAGCTCCTTTGTATCGGGCAATTGCCGCCCAACCGCTTTAAAATAGTTCCGTATGCCTTCCTGATCGCAGATTGCCTGGGTCGGAATTTCTTCCTCCGTCTCATAAATCATTACCGTATACCCCGTGCTTTCTTTATAGTAAAGACGACGCACGGGTTTACATACAGTCATACTGTCCCTCTTTCGTCGCTCAGGTACAAACGGATATATTTTCCTTCTCTGCGGGCTACCGCAATGTGATCCCGGCGGATCCATCTCGCCAGTTCATCCGCGTATTGCTCCGGATAATCTGAAAGAACCGCCCTGCGACGATAACCTTTTGAAGTACCCACATTGCAAACTCCGTCAGGCCTGATCCATACAAAATGGATTCCCTCCCGTTTCAGCTCATCAACCAGCCTGTTGAGTCTCCTCTTTCCATAATCCTCATACCACAATCTTACCGCTTCCAATGCGGGCTTTTCTCCTGCATATTCTTTACGGTTTTTGTTTTCCTTCGAAGATCCGTCCCCCTTTCTCCTGACTCTTCTATGCCGTCTTTCTTCTATCGCGACTAAAAAAACGGAAGCCACCAGTCCCGCAAAAAATACCGGAACAACTACCAGCAGGATCGCCCATAAAAGCGCCATCATCCGTTCACGGAATAAAACGAAGGCTGCTACCAGGCCAATCGCTCCTGTAATCAGCACAATACTTCTGGCATAAAAATCCAGGAATCCTTTTTTCCGCTTTTTCCCTGTCCCTCTTCTCCTGTTTTCCATCCTGTGCTCCTTTTTTTCTTATTTCTTTCTTTTTCTGTCACAAGGTTTTAGTGGAACGGAAGGTCTTCATCCTCTTCCGGCATGGCTTCAAATTTCTGATCCGCCTGCTTTGTCCTTGTCCGTTCCGAACTGTTTCTTCCTGTGCCGGGCGCATTCGTTTTTCCCGTTCCTGCTTTTCCCGTCGCATTTTCTTTTCCGGTGTTTTTTCCCAGGGGATCTTTTTCCCCTTCGTCCTTACCATCCGCAAAGTTGATCTCATTGGTCACCAGCTCCATGTACTTGATCTTACTTCCATCGGCTGCCGTAAAACTCTCATTCTGCATCCGCCCCTGTACCGCAATCCGTTTCCCTTTCTTCAGGTAGTTCGCTGCGAATTCCGCTCTGTGTCCAAAACAGACGCATCGGAAAAAATCCGCTTTCTTCTCTTCCCCTTTTCGCACCGGCCGATCCACCGCAATGGACATTCTGGCCACCGCCAGTTGCTCCTCATTATTGACATATCTGATTTCCGGATCATCGGTCAGCCTTCCTACAAAAACGCAGTTATTCATGTCCTTCTCCTTCCTACTTTGTCCAGGTTTTCCAAACCAACTCCCTATCCCGCTTTTTTCAGGGAAAGGAGTTTATCGTCGATCCCTTTCCATCGACCGTCCCACCGGCCGCCCGTTTCGATATCCCACTTCATCCGCCGGCAGTAAAGCCCGTTTTCTTCACACAACCGGTAAAAACGGTTACATCCTTCCCGGATCAAGGTCCTCTTCAGCAGCTTGTGAGGACATGTTTTCCTGGAACCATCCTTTTCATCACAGGTTTTACAGTGCCTGTCCTTCCCATCACAGGACACATCCATGTATTTATCCATATCCATACATTCCAAAAATATCTGGCCGCTTCCCCGCTTCTGGGTCAAAAAATCTCTCAGGCTTCCTGCCTGTCCCACTCCAGGCAAGCCGATAAACGGTTTCCCGGAAAAGCACCAGGCGCAGTATGCCTTTAAACCGCCTTCTGTTACAGCGATCTTCGGACTGTCCATATCTCCCCAAAAAGCGGCCGGACTTTTACTGGATACCCCTGCCGGATATTTGGCGCTGGAAAGCCAAAGATATTTTCGTCCGTCCTTTTCGTGATCCATCCGCATCTGTACCGCGCACCATCGTCCCTTTTCATCCGGAATCGGAAACAGGATCCCATCGCTTTTGGGGAAGGCGATACTCCAGTTGCCCTGATCAGTCCTGAAAAAGCCAGGCACACCGGCTACTCTGAGGTCTCTGTTTAACAGCATCTCCGCCAGTCGTTCTCCCTCTCCTGCCGGGATAGAACGGGCGTGCAAAGCTTCGATCTGATGTTCGGAAAGCCCTCTGTCCGCCAGCTTTCTTTCATGTTCCCCAGTCAGCGTCATTTGCGAGAACAACTGCCGATATACCCGATCGATGATATTTCCGTTTGCCCGGGGTATCTCCTGCTTTCGTATCCGCTTTTCCTTTTCCCGATCAGGAAAATAGATTGGCCGGCTATTGCCCTGATTTTTATCCTTTAGCTTTTCTCCGATCTCCCGGCAGGCGCGTTTCCATCGATCCGTTCCAGTAATCCCCTTCATATCCGCATACAGCGTGAGCATATTTCCTCCTGCTCCACAATGAAAACAATGATAGAGGTTTACCTCCCTGCCGTTTTTGCGAATGCAGAAATTCATCTTTCCTCTGGTATCGCCGCAGTAAGGGCAAACCACATCAAAATTATCTCCTTGCCCTAACCGTCTGATCCCCAAAAGGTCCGCAACATCTCCGATATCAAAAGCCGCCATTTCTCCGGTTCCTCCTTCAGGCTACATCCTGTTCTTCCTCCTGCCTGGCCTGCAAAAGCAATCCTGCTGCCTGCCGGTAACGGCTATCTCTTCCCCGATATCCGTTTGCAAACCATTTCAGACATTGGACGCCGTTTTCCGGGTCATCCGCGATCTGCCCCATCGTTTTTCCCTTGTTAAATCCAAAAGTGCACACCAGTCGGCGGGCATCTTCCAGCGTCAGAATTTCTTTTTCTTCCTGATCGCCGCTGTTGCTTTGTGTCTCAATCCCTTTTCCTTCGCTTCCTGATATGGCTCTGTTTTTGCTTCCTTCCTTTCGGATTGAAGGGTTCATATCCGGATCTTCTCCTCCCTGATTGATGGAAAATTTCTGGAAGAAATAGTATTTTAAAAGGTATGTCCACGCACTCCCTTTTGCCTTATCCGGCATCTCGTTGGTTCCGATAGCATGAAGCGTCACCGTCTCCATATCCTGCGGATCATCCACATTTTTCCATACAATTGTCAGATCCGCTTCATACATCCAGAATCCCGTATCCCCAAGGCGGATCACATATATGGGATTTCCTCCCGCATCATGCCGCGTCGCCTTCTCTGAAATTACATCCATTACAACTCCGGAGACATTCATGGCCGGCGTCAGGTATTTATAAATGTCATCAATTTTTGTGAAGTCATAATTTACCTCTTCATTGTAATTTTTCTTCGACAATGCCGGGATCTGTTCCCGCACTGCCAGCAAACGCTGTTGTAAATTCTTTCCTGTCATTTTCCCTCCATCCCAAATCTCTTTTTCTCTGCCCGTTCTCTTTCCTGACTTCCTGTTTCCGGAAGCCTCCACTGCCCGGTTTGTCTCCACACCTGTTTTTTTGCGTCCTCTGCCAGCATCCGGATCTCATCCATGTCCTGCCTTTGAAATGCTGCTTTTCCAAGCGCCCGGCCGATACCGCATCCTGCGATCACCTGATTGACCGTATCCGTTACCACCTCCCTGTCCTCTTCTTTAAAAAGCAGGCCACAGGTAATATGGAGTTTTACGTACTCTTCCGCAAGATTTCTGATATCCGCTTTCAGGCGCGCATACTTTTTTCGATATCTGGTTTGCAATATCTCCTCCGGAACCTTTTCCCGGTTCAGCTTCAACAATCGAAGGGCATCCCGCAACTCCGATTCGAATACCTGTTCCATTTTCTTCCAGTTTTCCACTATGCTGCACACAGCTGTCCCATTTTCTCCTTCCTTTCCAATTCTCCCGGGAAATCCATCCCCGAATACCGCATGGTCAGGCATCGGGATACTTCTTCTTCCAGCGCTGCCATGGCATAGCCGTTCATCCCCTTGCTGTGGGCCAGATAAAGGCACTCACAGATCCCGCAATAGACTTCATAAGCGCTGCATTCTTCCGCTCCGTTGGTATTGAGAAATAATTTCATCGTCTCTTCCTTCAGTTCCGACGGAATTCTGATCTTTTTGAGCATACCGTCCATCACGCTTAAGGGAAAACGCAGGCGTACGTGCATCAGGATATCAAGCTGCCTGGCAGACTCTTTATAACGGCTGAACGCCGTGTCCATATTTTGAGAAAATTTTTCCACGGTGCCATCCCCTTCATGTTCCAGCTTTACCGCCATCCCCATGGCGATTTTCTTGCGGGTTGGGCCTATCAGAAGGTTGTAAAAAATATTCGCACCGCTGTCCGCCGTATCCGAAGTTGTCACCCGGATTTCAGCCATAAGAGAGGGGCAGCTTCCTTCGTAATCTTCAATCACCTTCCGGTAGGTTCCTACCAGCTCTTCATCCCCGATTTCCCAAATCGCTGTAACGCGGGTGTGATCCGCATATCCTCCCCCAAAGTGTACTTTTTCATAATCCCTGTGAACCGCATCCATTGCTCTGCGAAAGACCTGCGGCATGGGTAAAATCTTATACTGCCAGGAATGAGCTGCCCTTACCTTTCCTTCCGCGATTCTGACCAGCGCAGTAGCGCCGGTAACCTCCATACATTCATTTAAGACCCGTGCCAGCTTTTCCGGTGTCAGCAAAGACAGCGCCCTGCCCGACACCTTTGCCCGGTTTTCCAGCGTCCGGACAGCAGTACTGCCCAAAGGGAACATCCTGCCTTCCAGGCTCACCAGCAGACCGGTATGCCTTTGGGTATCTTCCAGAATTCCTTCCATCCCTTCTTGCTCCAGTCCGCTACAGTTTTTCTCCGTTATGGGAAACACCCGGATCTTTCCGGATTCCATCTTCTGCCAGGCCGCGCCGTTTTCCACCCGGTCCAAATACTCCAGCAGTTCTCCTTCCGTTCCCAATGTTTTCGTAAAATTGTCCTGAAAATACATTTTGCTCCTCCTGCTATTTTGCTGGCACCTGGATCAGAACACCGTCCTTTACAATGAATTCACAGCCCTGTTCTACCAGGTTGAGAATTTCCTCCACTGTCAGTTCATTGCCGTCGTTTTTCCAAAATCCTTTCATACCGTTCACCTCCCCTCCTGTCTTTCCTCTTTCAGGTACAAAAAAAGAAGGCTTCAAGCCATTTTTGCTTTTCTGCCTTCCTCTTTTCTGAACAACCGGGCCTTCCGACTTCTGCGTCCGCAAAACCAGTCAACCCCTGTAATCAAACAGGCACAGAATGCCCTTTTGAAACATTCTGTGCCATCCTTTTTCCGTTATACCAATCGGTCAAAACCTGCTTCCGGCACCAGCCGGAATAAAATCTTCTGTCTCCTCTGAAAGGAGACCTAAAATCATCTACAGTCTTATCATAGAAGGAAACGACGGGGTTGTCAATATCTTTTGAGACGAAAAAAATAATTTTATATTTTGCGTTTTCTTACATTTTTCCTTTGGAAAAGAAAAAATAGAGGAGGCGTCATATGTTCTTATTCCTTGCAACCTTGGCAATCATCCTGTTCGTGTTGGTTGTCACTTATTGGGTTATACATTCTCCCAGCGATGTCGAATTTAAATTTATCCTTGGTTATCGCTGGAAATTATCAATTTCTGTAAAAAAGAAGAAGCGAAAATAGTGCACAGGACTACTCCAAGAGCGAAAATTGAATAACGAACAAAAACGCCTTCTGACCAGTTCGAAAACTGCCAAAAGGCGTTTTTATGATTGAGTTATCCCTTTCCTCTACCTTAAAGCGGCACAACCTCCACTGCTATCGTTCTCCCCTGATCGTCTTCAGAAAGTTCAAACTCTATTTCCTGCCCAGCCTGCAGCTTTTTAAATCCATCCATTTGGATCTGTGAAAAATGGACAAAATAGTCCGCTCCATCTTCATCTGCCAAAAAGCCGAACCCTCTCCGGGCATCAAACCACTTTACGGTTCCTCTCATTTTTTCTGTATCTTTCATAATAATCTCCATTCTGGAGCGCAAGCGACGGGGCGAAAAGAAATCGCGAATGCGATTTCCATGATGCCCAAAAGCCATTCGTGGCGCTCCGGCACAAATAGCCAGCCAAATTTGTTCGGCTTGGGAAAAGCAAGCCATCAGGCTTATTTTTCCCCCCGTCTCCTCTTTAGAAAATTTGTACAATCACTGGAAGAAGAAAAAATACCGGGAGCATCCATAGAAAAATATGGTAAAAATCCACAGTGCTTCGCCTCCAGGACGCAGGTATGCTTCCTCCCCCTTTCGGGACATGTTCCGGCAGCCTTTGCAGAAAACATCGGTACAGAGAGATGAATTTTTTTCTGTCATACCATCTTCCCTGCACGCAAAAGATCTTCCTGTTGTTCTCTCCTTCCATACCGATTCTGCTTTTTCGGGTGTCCTCATCTATAAGCACCAGGTAAAACGAAATCTCCTGCAGCCCGTCCGACGGCACCACTGCACTGATCTCAGACAGGAAGACGATGCATTCCTCATATCGCCCATATTTTCCCGGTTGTCGCACAAACAGCTGTTCCCCTTCCAGCCGCAGCAAACACCCTGAAACCGGCAAAATCTCTCCTTTGATCTTTCTGTATCTGGCCAGGCTGACGAAGAAAACCGTCATACATAGCAGGACATCATAAATCCCCGTGTCGTCTACAGCTCCGATCCCCCACAGCCAAAGAAATCCAAATGCTGCGCTTGCCGATGCAGTATACATCTTCCGGCACAGATCCCTCTTCCTCATTTTTTCATACATCTTCTGTTCCTGCGCCAAAAGAAGCATTTTTCTCTCCTTCCAAAACAAAATCGGCTAACCCCGGGTCGCCATACGAATCATTCGGGTGATGATTCCTTCTGCAAATCCAGCGTCCGGATTAACTCTTGTGGCCACAAACCCCACTCTGTCACCCCTTCCAGGCACTATGGGGATCGTGGCCGAATGAGCGATGGCATTGACTCCGCTGTCCAACCGCAGATAGAAGGTTCCCCGGTTGACATCCGTTACGATTCCGGAATACTTTCCCTGTCTGCAGCAACGGGAAAGCTCCGCCTTTCCAAAATCATCCGCTTCCCCTTTCGCGTCTACCGTAATTCTTACGTCTTCTTCCCCCATACCTTCTACGGATTTCACGGTCACCTGCACCACATCGCCTACGGCGTATTTTTCTGCTGCATCCAATAGCCATATATGACACATATCCCTCACCCGAATGGACATCTCAATTCCAAATACTTCCAGCCGGACCACTTTCGGCGCTACCGCGATTACCCTGGCCTCTACTTTCCTGCCAGGGATAATCAACGCATTCCTGCCATCTTCACCGGGGAAATAAAAGATCCGGCGCTTTTTTATCATGGCATCTCTTCGGGAAGCAACAATGCTGCCAGCCTCCTGGTCTATGCTTCGGATGATGAAATCGATTTGGGCTCCCAGCATGTTGTTGGCAATCCGGATCTGCCGGTTTTCCGTATCCGCATGTTCCCGTCCATCGCCTGTTAAATCAATCATCATCTCTCCAATGGGAATCAGTACGCGATATCCCCCGTAATAAACCACCACAACATTCCAGTGATCTGCCAGCGATTCAATTCCGCTGATACAGCCGGATAGAATCTTTCCTGTCCGATAAGCGTTAACCACTTCATGCCAGCTGTCCCGTTTCGTTTCGGTCATACCGACAGGCATTCCCGTTTCTGAAATTGTGAGGATATCTTTCACAACTTCCGGCATTTATTCCACCTCCGATCCCCTTTGGTTTTCCATAACCTCCAGTCCTTTTTGTCCCCTGTTTGTCTCTTTATTATCCGCTGTCAACTCTTCGGCGCTGCTTTCCTCCGGACTCATCATTGGATCCGCATCTTCCACGGTTTCCGCCGTCTCCGATTCCATTTCTGCCTTCTCCTGGAAAGGGTCTTCCGGCTCAGATGCCGCTTCGCCAGTTTCTTCCGTTTCCTTCCCTGCCGCTTCGCCTGGCATCCCTTCATCCTCCGTCTCATCCGACTCCGATTGTTCCGGCAAAGCCACCGTTTCTTCTACCTGTGATTCCTCCAGCTGGTCTTTGCCAGACTGATGTTCCAGCTCCTGTATTTCGACTCCCGGCTCCTGCACTTCGAATTCTTCCTCCTGGCCCGTTTCTGTTTCCACATCATTTTTCGATTCTACCGGTTCCGGATATTCCGATTCATTCACAACGCCATTTGCTACAATGGGTTTCGCAGAAGGCAAAATCGTCCGGCTCCTGGTAGCGACAGAAACGCCGTCTTTATCGTATACGATATGCGCCGACACAATCTGCCCGTCTAAAAGGCCGCAGCCCAATTCATAATAAATCGGCTGGCCATCTTCGCTGGTGGGAAGAGTGCATTTCAGGCTTCCCTTTACATTGGCAGGCTGATCTCCACAATCATAAATTTTTCCCCAGTAAGGATCTCCCGGTACCCAATCTACCCAAACCGGATGGGACTTACAGCGATCAGTATGTTCGTGACTCCAGTTATAGCAGGAATCGCCGTGGGTATGGTAAACCGGAACCGTGTAACAGCCTCCCTGCCGGTCATTGGTTTCCACCTGTCCTACTTTATTTCCATCTGCATCCAGATGATAATGATAATCGTACTCGATGGTTCCAGGCAATTCTCCCACCTGGATCGTCTGAGAAACGCGGATGATTGCATCTGCCAATTCGGAAAATGTGGCATCCTCCCGGATCGTAACCCCTTTTGTGAGCAATGCGGATGCCAGCAGCTTTTTTCCATTACTCACATATGTAAAAACCTGGTCGAGTTTTTCGGAAAGATAACTTTTTAATCCGTCAATATAACCCCGGACCGTTTCGTTGTGGGAACCGATGGCGGAATTCAGGCCCTCCTGTCCAGCTACCATGTTCGCATCATGGTTTTTGATCGCGTCTTTAATTTCCTGCTGTCCCTGCCGGTTCGCGCTGTCATGGCTGGATAATCCGTCCAGAATCACCTGCTGGTTTTCCCGGATGTTATTTCCAAGCTCCCCAATGGCGTTCCCAATCTCTTCCTGGCTGGCTCCCTGCTCTGTTTTGAGCTCTTCAAAGTACTGAGCCAGAGAATTATTCAAACTCCCAAAGGAATTATTGATCTGCTCCAGGCTGTTACCCATGGAAACAGAAAAGTTGCTTTCCATCTTCTGCAGAGTTTCCAGCGTCTCCGCATGGTCAGCCTTTCCATCCGCTTTCAACTGCAAAATCAGGCTATCCAGCGATTTGTAAGCATCCTGCATCTGTACATTGATCGAATTCACCGCAGTCTGGATTGTACTCATGATATCCTGATACTGCAAATCTCTTTTTTCATCCATGGAAGACAGAATATCCGTAATTGCTGACTGCGTGGTCTCAATCTGAGCGTGAATCCCGTCCATCTGATTTTTTAACTCCAGGACCGAAAAATCCAGATTCTCCCGCAATGCTGCAAAAGATTCTTCCAGGAATTGTTGCATGGTGGAAAAATGCGCATCGATAGATGCCATTTGCCCATCTAACATTTCCTGCATGGTACTTTCAAGGTCCGCCAGGAGCTCCACCAGTTCTTTCTGGTTGTCCTGCACCTCTTCCTTCAGATTGGAAATGGCTTCGACAACCGTTTCCTCCATTTGCTTCATCTGTTCACGGGTGTCTTCAATGGAAGCGCTGACCTGTGAAAGCTTCTGATTCAGTTCCTCCTGCCGGGTTACATTTTTGGTTTCGATCTCGTTTAAAAGGTCTGTAATCACCTGCTGAGTCGATCCGATCTGGCTTTTCGTATCTGCAATATCCTGACGGATATCCGTTATACCAGTGCTGACGAACGCCATATCCTGCTCATATTTGGCATAGTAAGCGTCCAGTCCGGTCAGGGTCTGCTCCAACAGACCGTCAACCTGAGTGAATCCGTTTTGGATTTCCGTCAGGGAACTGCTGACCTGGTTCTGAATCGCATCCGTCTTTTCCTGCAGTGTTGAAACCGACGCGCTGATCTCTTCATTTGAGTTGATCACCTGATCCAGGGTTTCCTGATTGTTCACGATTTCTCCATCCAGCTGGGTCAGATAATCTGTAATTGTATACAGATTTTCCTTCATCTGATTTGTTACGGTATCTCCCAGATGCTTCACGGAAGTATTGGTTTTTTCCACGTCCGTATATACGGCATCATAGGAACTGGTGTACAGCTCTACCATCTTCTCTGCAATGGCATGGACCGTATCCGCCGGCAGGCCCAGGTTCAAATCGTTTAAAACCTTTTCCAGCTCTGCGACCACTGCATCCCTGTCATATTCACCGCTTCCATCCCCAATCAGTTTTTCCAGCGTGGAAATGGCTGTGGACAACGCCTTCTGTTGATCGGCTTCGCTCAAAGAATCCATCGCATCGAACGCGTTTCCGTCCTCCTCCAGATACTGTTCAAAAACCGTCTGCATACTGTCCGGCGCTTTTCCTTTGATTCCACCGCATCCTTTTACACAGCCCACGATAAGAAGCACTGCAGCCAACGCTCCAGCACCTGCAAAAATCGCGATCTTTTTGGAATTCCAATGGCTTGTTTTCTCCTCTTCCTCCCGATCCAGCTCCTCAAAGTCGGGATCATAGTCTTTCTTCTTTTCGTCTAAATTCAATCCTTCTTCCTCCTGTACCGTTTCCTCTGCTCTCTGCCGTGGTTTTGCCTTATCTTTGAACGATGCTGTCAATTCTGCCAAAAAGCAGCATATTTGACACCTATTCAAAGCATGGCATACCGGTTTCTCTTCCGAATTAGCCTGATCCATTCGGCGCTCTTGGAAAAACCATGTCGCTCCCCCTCCTTTTTGATAAAATCCGCATTTTAATCGTAAAGATTCCCTTATCCGGCTGACTCAATCCTGATATTTGAGCAGAAAAAAACAGCCTGCTTTCACAGACTGCTTTTTTCTGCACCATGTTGTCCGGCGCTCATATTTTTTGATGTTACCATTGTATGACAGATAAGATATTGTGTCAATTTCAGGAAAGTCGCAATACGGTCGCTTTTGAAGAACGGGAGAGATTGCTCCTTTTTCAGTTATATAGTTGTGCAATACAGACTATTATTTGGCGGGTATTGGATTTGACTTATTGTTGCATACTTAAATGGGAATGATCTAACTTTAATATTAGGGCATAATTTTTGAAGGTCAGATTCTGCTCAAAATATTCACGGCTATGTGGATATGTTTGGGAATGCTGGGTGTGATAGTTAGGCTATTCCTAAACATATCCATATTTCCTAGAATACTGATTTTATGTCACTTTCTAACCACTTTTTCAATTGTTCTCGAGTTTTTAATTAGTCTATTTTTCTTTTACACTGCATTTCTCACTTTTATCATCAGCAATTAAGCTTCATTCCAATCATACTATTCAACTTTTGATAAATACGATATGCAACTTTATAATCCTCAGAAATCAAGCACTCAATAACGTCATCTGCATTTATTATATACACTTCAAGTTTCTCAATTCCATTATTATAAGCGTTTCTTATTCTATGATTTCCATTGATAATAAACGGCTTAACAA
>OEQQ01000065.1_pt1 | contig 26775 bp, 32 predicted proteins | sample 1539741 | NCBI WGS metagenome assembly OEQQ01 (sample SAMEA3891876, study PRJEB23780) | metagenome | biome: terrestrial biome; feature: animal house; material: Caecal content | place: Italy | collected 2015-05-05
AGGCCGCCGAACTTCAGGCGGTTTTTTCTTCGAAGAAACGGGGGAAACCATGAAAAATTATACATATATGCTGGAATGCGGAGATGGTACACTGTATACGGGACGGACCAATGATCTTGAGAAAAGAGTAAAAAGACATAACGAAGGGAAAGGGGCAAAGTATACAAGAAGCAGGCTGCCGGTAAAACTGGTGTATCAGGAGCATTTTGATACAAAGCGGGAAGCAATGAAACGAGAAGCGCAGATCAAGAAAATGACAAGAAAAAAGAAATAGGGGCTTTAAAAGTAGCACATGATGCAGAAGTAATAGACACAACAACAATGAGTATAAAACAAGTTGTGCGCGAAATAAGTGGTATTATCAAGAAAAAGAAAAAAGACATAAAAATGCAAGAAAAAATATCTTGGAAAAACGTGGAGTTTCAGCATATATAGCGGAACGGCAAGCGGAGATTGAAAAACAGGCCGGGCGCGATATTATGTCGCTGACGGAAATCCAAGTACGCCGCTCCAAAATTGCAAATGGCCTTTTGACAGATAACTTCGGTTTTATGCCTGATTTCTCCGACCAGCTAAAGGCCATGAACGACCTTGAAAAAACGCTTGCAATCAAAGCAGAACAGGAAAGGAAAGAAAAGGCCGCAGAGGCCGCCAGAGCCGCAGAAGAGTACCATATCGACCTTGATATTGTCGCAGATGTGTTTCATCCCATGATAAGGGATATACGCAAGGGGAAGCATTCGGAATATGTTTTACCTGGGGGACGTGGTTCAGCCAAGTCCTCCGGGATTTCCTGCATTATACCGGAGCTGATTAAGAATAATCCGAATATGCACGCCCTTATACTGCGCAAGGTGGGAAATACGATAAAGGATTCCGTATATGCACAAATGAAATGGGCGATTGCGAAGCTGGGGCTGGAAGAGGAATTTCGGTTCAAAGTATCTCCCTTTGAGATTACATATATTCCAACCGGGCAGAAGATATTCTTCCGGGGAGCCGATGATCCGCTGAAAATCAAATCAATTAAGCCAGAGTTTGGATATATCGGTATTCTCTGGCTGGAAGAGTTGGATCAGTACGCGGGTCCGGAAGAAGTGCGAAGCATACAGCAGTCCGCTATCCGTGGCGGAGATAAGGCGTACAGATTTAAATCCTTCAACCCGCCCAGAAGTAAGAATAACTGGGCGAATGAGTACACGGAAGAGGCAGAGACACAGAACGACGCCGCTATGGTAGTCAGGAGTACATATCTAGATGTAGACCCTGACTGGCTGGGAGAACAGTTTATCAATGACGCTGAACATCTGAAGGAAGTCAACCTGGACGCTTATGAAAATGAGTATATGGGCAAGGCAAACGGAAACGGCGGGAATGTCTTTGAGTATATAGAGGACAGGCCGATTACTGACGAAGAAATCTCCCACATGGACAGAATATATCAGGGCGTGGACTTCGGTTGGTACCCTGACGCTTACGCATTCATTCGAGCTTATTATGATAGCGCAAGGGAGAAAATCTACCTGATAGATGAAAACTATGTGAATAAGACCAGCAACGAAGTGACGTCGCAGTGGATAAAGGATAAGGGCTATGACGATTATCGGATAATCTGCGACAGCGCAGAGCCGAAGTCAATCAGCGATTACCGGGATATGGGACTTCCGGCAGTCGGGGCAATCAAAGGGCCGGGAAGTGTGGAATACGGCTTCAAATGGCTCCAGCGCCGCACAATCGTTATTGACAGGAACCGGACACCAAACGCATACACAGAATTTACGCAGTATGAATATGACCGGGATAAGGATGGGAATATCATCAGCGGGTATCCAGACGGAAACGACCATGCGATTTCTGCCGTAAGATATGCGTTTGAGCCGTTATTTAACAGGCGTGGGAATACAGCGTAAAGGTGATTTGAGTGGGAATTATATCAACAGTAAAAAGGTGGATAGGCATGATATTCAAGAAACGGGCAGAAGAAGATTTCCAGGTAAAGGAGATAACCTCCCAGCAGATGAAGGACGTTATCTCCCGCTGCGCTGATATGTACCGGGGCACTCCTTCATGGGTGAGCGCCGAGGACAATATCAAGACAATTAATTTTGCAAAGGCTGTATGCTCCGAAACTGCGCGGCTGACAACGCTGGGAATCAAGATACAGATCGGCGGCGGGGCGCGGGGGACGTGGCTCCAGGAGCAGATCGACAAGGTATATTTCAACCTGCGCCATTGGGTAGAGTATGGCTGTGCATATGGCACAGTCATTGTAAAGCCCAACGGCAGCGGGTTTGATGTGTTTACACCGTTTGATTTTATGATAACCGAGAGTGACAGCAACGGCAATATTACCGGGATTATCTTCAAGGACAGTTACGCTGACAACGACAAGTATTATACCCGTCTGGAATATCACCGATTTGTGGAGACGCAGACCGAAGCCGGAATCGCATACCCTTATTACATAACCAATAGAGCCTATATGTCCCATAGTTCCCAGAGCTTGGGAGACCCTATCGCCCTTTCCCGTACAAAATGGGCCAACCTCATGGAAGATTCCGGCCCGATTGATAAATTCAACGGAGAACAGCTTGACGGGCCGATGTTCGGGGTATTCCGTACGCCACAGGCGAACAATGTTGATCTGGGGACAGCATTGGGTCTACCTGTCTTTGCCGATGCTATCGAGGAAATGAAGGACTTGGATGTGGCGTACAGTCGGAACGCTGGGGAGATTTTCGACAGCGAGAAGATTATCTTGGCCGATGATAGGCTGATGTATGACAGCGGAAAGAACCTCAAAAGCCGAGGGCCGGCCGATGTAAAGCTGCCGCACTACGTCAAGAATGTGTTCGGAAACAGCCCGGAGGAATTTTACCAGGAAATCAATCCTCAACTTAACACCGACACACGGCTTTCCGGTATCAATGCCCTTCTATCGCAGATCGGATATAAGTGTGGATTCAGCAACGGGTATTTCGTATTCAACGAGGCGACCGGAATCCAGACGGCTACAGGCGTGGAAGCAGAGCAACAGCGCACAATCCAGCTTATCAAGGATGTGCGGGACAAGCTGGAAAACTGCCTGAACGGTGCTATCTACGCCATGTCGGTATACGCGGATCTGTATGGGCTGGCTCCGGCGGGAACATATGAGGTAGTGTATGACTTCGGTGACATTACATATAACAGAGAAGAAGATAGGGCACGCTGGTGGCAGTATGTGGTTCAAGGTAAAGTGCCTGCATGGCAGTATTTTGTGAGGTTTGAAGGAATGACGGAAGAAGAGGCCCGCGCAATGGTAGAAGAGGCCCAGCCAGCAGAGCAGACCGGCCTTTTTGAGGAGGAGTAGAATATGCCATATTTGCCTGATGCAGTAACGAGAAAAGAAAAATATTATCAGTATCTTGCTATGGGAACCGGGATCATTCCCGATCCGGTGACGCGAGAGGAGCAGTACCTCTATTACCTCTGCAAGAACGGAACCGCAGGCAGCGGAATAACTCCAGAACAGATTCAGCAGGCGGTGGATAATTACCTTAACGAGAATCCAGTGACATCCGGAAAGCTATCAGTTGAGGATCACATCTTGAAACTCGTGCCCGGAGGTGGATCTGATGAGAATACTTAAGTTCCGCGTCGAACAACAGCAGATTGCAAAAGATTCTGGATGCGATTTCAAAAATATTGTGAAAGGCTCGCAAAATTATCTATATGCAAAATTCTCATTTGGGGAAGGATGGAAAGGATGCAAGGCGGCCGCGTCGTTCTGGTGCCTCGGAAAGGAATATCCTGTACTGCTGACGGCAGGAGGCACGTGCGTAATACCGGCGGAGGCCCTTGTGTGGGACAGCTTCGGGGTAAGCGTTACCGGCATGAAAGACGGCGGGAAATACATCATCAAGACGAACAGGCTGGAGGTGAAGCAGAGCTAATGACGGCGGAAGAGTTACTATTAAGCGCAGACACGCAATCGGTCGAAAGCTCTGAACGATGTGTGATCGACCCGGGGTCACGAGAGATTAACATACCCCTGACCTATCAGATTTTAGGCGTTGAATCGGATGAAAAGACAGAGCGTATAGAGTTTGAGTGCCCCAAAATCGTGGGAGACAACATTGATCTCTCTAAATTACAGATGCGGGTGAATTTTCAGAACGCAAACGGAGAAAAAGATCAGTACATTATTGACGATATAGAAATCGATGGAGACAATATCATATTTTCGTGGCTTCTTTCCAGGAAGGTGACTGCATATCAGGGTACAGTGCAATTCATTGTCTGTGCAGTGAAAGTATCCGGATCGGCAATCACAAACGAATGGAACACAACGCTTGCCGAGGCAGAAGTGCTTGAGGGGTTAGAGGTAGACACTCCTTCTCCGAGTGAAGAGCAATCAGACGTGATTGCGCAACTCATGCAGTTGGTGCAGGACACGTCAGCGCAAGCCGTAGCAGCTGTACAAGCAGCGGAAGAAGCGGCGGTGGCCAACATAGCAAGCCTGCCGAAAGTAGAAAATCATATTATTACTTTCAACAGTACATCAACAGGAGGATAATTATGGCAATACTTGAGAATGATTACGCGGCGTATATACAGACTCCGGAAGGAGAAGTACCTCTGAGAGATTTGAGCGCATTAAGGGAAAATCAAGGGCCTGAAAATGCGGGGAAAATCATGGAGGTAGGCTTGGATGGGAAAATTTTTCCCGGAGAGCGAGTTAACGATATTGAAAAATATATTGAAATATATTACGGCATGAAGCGCACCGGAAAGGTTTATCAGACGAAGCTCTGGAAATTTGCGAGCAATCCGTCACCGACTGGCGAGAAGTTACTTGACAACGCAGGGCTTGTTTTTCAGCCGTCCACGGACGCTACGGAAGGACAGGATGATTACCTGGATGGCTCTCATCCTCTCTTCGAGTGGTGCAACGTCAACTACGTCCGGGATGTCGACGGCTCACCGCGGCCTATCGCTATTGAGGGAGACAGCGTATATAAGACCACCGGCGCGGTGGATGTCGGAGTTATGCAAATGTCGTTCTGGTGGCGCTGGGACTCCAGCAATGCGGAATATGATCTCATCACGATTTCAGACAGCCCGCACCCGGAGCTTGGACTGGAACCGTGGCCGGAGTGCGTAAAGGCGGACGGAACCGTGTTGCCGTGGTGCATTGCAAGTAAGTATGTCTCCGGTATGGCCGCAGACGGAAAGCTCCGGTCACAGCCCGGCCTCAAACCGGCCCGTGCGCAGTCGCATAATAACATGATTACGAATTACGCACAGAAGGGGACTGGATATTTCGGGGCCGGTGCCGTCAGAAACCTCTATCAGATCATCATGAACGCGATCAAAGGCGCAACGAAGAGCTCACAGACACTTTTTTCTGGTTGCACAAACTACAATTACCAGTACGATGCCGCAGTACAGAGCGCAGACGAACACACATATTTTCCTGTCACGAAGGCACAGGCGGCCAACCTGATCGTTGGCTCCTGCGTCAGCGTAGGGTACGGAAGGTATGACGATGGTGCGCTGAATAAGGACAGAAGTATTTCCACCGTGCATCAGTACGCTGACAACGTCCGTATCCTTAAAATCGAAGATCTGGACGACAGCAACAGCGCCGTATATCTTGATATTGAGGAAGGATTTACGACAACCTCAATCACGCTTGCCGAATCGCAGGTAGCGCCGATCATGCTGTCTACGATGCACTGGTACAGCGGAGAAACTGATGCTGTTATAGGACATCACGACGGATCGCCGGTCAGCAACACGAACGGAAAATTCCCTTACCGGGTTCAGGGCCGCGAGTATGCCGTAGGCGGCTACATCGTAGCATCCGACACGGTGATGGATCCGCAGGCCGATTATACGAAGCACGTATATGTGGCAGAGAAAGGGACGGAGCATACATCCGTGGAAGCAACGATCCGGAGTACATACAAGCAGATCGGCACGATCCCGGCCGCCACCGCTGGAAATAATGCAGATTGGTGGGTCGGCGATATTGGCGTTGACATGGAAACCGGAGCATGGTATCCGGCCGTTGAAGGATCAGGAGAGTCGCAGGGCATGGGTGACAGATGCTATGCTGGCGGATCAACTGCCACTTCGGGAATGCGCGAATGGCTTCAGGGCGGTTGCCTCTGGCATGGCTCGCACGCGGGCTCTGCGTCCCTGTCTTGCGGGGGCGGCCTTTCGTCTGCCGGGTGGCACTTCCTCGCCTGCGATTGATACGGAGGTCGTGGGGGTGAATTTTCCGAAGGAAAAGAGGGGATCTCCCCTTAAAAGAGGTCTCACGGTGCGGGCGGTAACCTCAGGAATGGCTCGAACGCGGGCTCTGCGTACCTGAATTGCAGGAACGGCCTTTCGAATGCCAGGTGGAACTACCTCGCCTGTAATTGTCTATCAATATCAAAAAAACTTGCACCGTGTTTCGTGAGCGAAAAGCCATAGCCTCGCGTTGCGGGGCTCTCCGGCAGAATGCCGAAAATTCTTTTTATAGACCAGCAGAAACTTTTGAGAGAAAGGAGTAAGGCCTGCGGCGCAGTCGGCCGCAGACGGGGTTAGTAGAAAAACCGAAAGCCCTCTAAAAGACAATCGAAGTATGAAAACATACTGTAAAGGAATCGATATCACTGACAGAAAACTGATATCGAAATCGGTCTATCAGTGCCTTGAAGGCACGGACAAGCGTAACAGAAAAAGCAAATATAACAGAAATGATACACTGAACCTTCTGGCGGCCTATTCTGGTATAGATCCGGAGGTAGTAAGGGGATTGATTAAGGAGGGAGGGAAAAGGGCGGTAAGAGGAATTGTTGAAACGGCGGTCGATGGGATCCGGCAGGAGATCATTGACCGAAAGCTCGTCATGAAGCCAATCTGGTACAGCCGAAAGATTGACGCCTCAAATGGGAAGGTAAGGGATATAGGAATACAGGATATTAAGCAGCAGATGTATGACTACATCGCTGTCAATGCCCTAAAGCCTATATTCCGCCGCATTGGAGAATTCCAGTGCGCCGCGATTAAGGGGCGCGGGCAGTCCTACGGAATCAGAGCGATTCGGAGGTGGCTCAGAAATAAGACCATGCGGTATGCCGGAAAAGCAGACATCCGGAAGTGCTACGAAAGCATCCCGCAGGATGCGCTTATAGCATTCCTGCGGAAATATGTCCGGAATGAGCCGCTTCTATGGCTGGTTGAACAGCTTATCCGGACGTTCCGGCAAGGACTGAGCATCGGGTCATACCTGTCACAATTCCTTTGCAACCTGTATCTGTCTCAGCTCTATCACTACATTTCCGAGGAGCTGTATGTGGAACGAAAGCATCGTGACGGGACAGTAGAGCGGATCAACCTTGTTTGTCACACGCTGTTCTACATGGACGATCTTCTGATTTTAGGAAGCAGCCAGAAACATCTTAAAAAGGCGATGCGTCTTATCATCAAGAAGGCCGGAGAAATGGGGCTGGATATCAAACCGGACTGGACGGTATACACCGTCCGCCTTGAGGACAGAAAACAGCAGGATGGCACCTATATAGACATGATGGGAGTCCGGCTGTATCGGTATCATGCGACAATCAGGAGGCGGGTGTACAAGCGGGTCCGACGAGTGCTGCTCCGTGTCCGCCGGAGAATCCTGACGCACAGAGCAGTTCCATCCTGCCTTGCTAGGCGGGTAATATCATATAACGGTATCATCAAGAGCACCGACAGCTTTATGGTGAGGAAAAAGTATCATTTTGCGGAAATATTAAGATTTTGCAGAAAGGAGATCAGTCATGAGGGCAAGGTTCGGGCTGCAGCAGCAGCCGGTTAAAATCGTAGCAAAAGAAGGCATAGCATACATTTTTATTTGTCTGAACGAAACGCAAGGTCATGAGACTTACCCGGATATGGGGGATGGGGAAACGGTAGAATCGTACTTTGAGTATGATTACAACGAAATTATAGGCAAAGAAACGGAGCTCCCGCTCGAAGATATTCAGGCGCATCCGGAAAACTATCTTACTTATGAAGCACCTAAGAAAAAGACAATAGAAGAAAGACTTGCAGAACTTGAAAAATCTTCGGAGGCGATCAACAAGGCGCTGCTGTCTTAAAATGTGCGGGTAACACGCAGAGTAAATGGTGATATAATGAAGTTACATAGTTACGTAGGCGGGGTAGAAATCAATATTGACACGAAGAGGATTGACGAGAATCTGCGGGAGGCGCAAAAGCTTCTGAATCTCCAGATTGTGAAAGACAGTGAGCCGTTAGTCCCGTTTTCTCAAGGAGCATTGAGAGGAAGTGTTGAATACCCGGAAGGGCTGTATGGGGGAGAGATATCATACAACACTCCTTACGCGCATTACCTCTATGAAGGAACTGTTTACGGCCCGAATATTCCGCTTAAGGACGCAGAAGGAAATATAACCGGATGGAGGTCGCCGCCGAAGAAGTATCCAACGCAACGCAAACTGAAGTACCACACTCCAGGAACCGGCTCGCAGTGGTTTGAAGAAGCGAAGCGGAGGCATAAACAAGACTGGATTAAGCTTGTGAAAGAGACAGCAGGGAAGAAATGATATGCTGAGACCTGAAGATTTTGACGGTGTCGCTGACCGCATGGTGGAAATATACAGCCGTCTTGAAAATTTCATATTGAGGGATATCACCAGACGTGTCATGAATGCCGGAAAAATGACAGCGACCGCCGACCGGCTGATCTATAAGTTAGAGCAGATGGGAGAAAGCAAGCAGGAGATTCAGAAGAAGCTTTCGGAGCTGACCGGCTTAAGTGAAAAGGAATTGCGTAAGCTCCTTCAGGATGCTGTTCTGACATCGTGGAAGGACGACGCGGCGATTATGTCACAATTAGGCATAGAAATATCATCCCCGCTTGAAAACAAGGCCTATATGCGCATTATAGACGCTGAATACAGGAAAAGCCTTGGGGAACTGAGCAACCTCACGCGGACTACAATGGACGCGGCGCAACGTGATCTTATTTCCCTTCTTGACGATGCGGAAATACGAGTTTCAAGCGGTGTTCAAAGCTACAATGCGGCGGCTGCTGACGTGCTGGACGCCTATGCTGGACGCGGAATCATGGTTACATACCCTTCAGGAACGCAAAGAACTCTTGAGGCGGCGGTGCGTTGCTGTGTAGTCACGTCAATGAACCAGACGGCGGCACAGCTCACAAATCAGTATATCGTAGACGGCGGCATAGAATATATACTCACGTCAGCCCACATTGGGGCAAGAACGAGGCAGCCAGGTCAGCCTGCGCTTGCAGGACATGATAGCTGGCAAGGACGGGTGTATAAAATTCGGGGGAGCGATCCGGATGCGCCGAACCTGCTTGAGAGTACCGGATACGACATAGACCCGCAGACAGGTAACGGGACGGTGGTAGATCCGCTCGGCCTGCATGGGTATAATTGCCGACACTCCCATCAACCGTGGGACAAGCGCCTGCGGAATCCGTGGAGAGACGAAAAAGGCAATCTGATTGACGGAACCGGGAACGAAATCACAGACGCAGAAAACCGAGAGCGGTACAAGAACAGCCAGAAACAGCGGGCAATGGAACGGGCAATCCGCAAAACGAAGCGCCAGCTCATTGTGAAACAGGAGCAGATTAACGCCTCATCTGGCGAGTACCGCGATATTTTACGGGCGGAGTATGATGCAGGGGCTTACTGGCTGACACAGCAGAACAAGGCTTACAATGATTTCTGTGTAAATCATGACTTGCAGCCGCAATATGAGAGGAATAAGTTGGCCGGATTTAGCTCAACGCAGACGAAAGCCGCGAATAAGGGTGCAAAGCGGTATCAGAACGCGAAAATGGAATTATCATGACACCTGGGACAGCGGGCAGGAAATACCGATATATTACTGGGAGAGATAAGATGAAAAAGTGTAAGAAATGTAAGCATTATTCTTCCCTTATCGTAGTTCCTTCGGGGATTGGAGAATGTTGGTACTGCCAGAAAAATCATTGCGTATTTTGCAACCATTACGGAAGATATTGCAAAGATTATGAACAGGGCGAAAATGACAGAGGGAAACTTGCAAATGAATATGACGACGAAGAAACAGAGGCGTGACGCATGGGAAGTTTATCCAGGTTATCAAAAAAATGCAGAGAATGTCCATTCAAAGAGAAATGCAGTAAAAAAATGATGGAGGCAGAAGGGTATTTGCCTGAACCCATGCTGGCTTCTGCTACTATGCCCTCAACCGAAGAATTAGCGGCCCCTGTATTAAAACAACATGATTACAGGAACGTAAAAGTGGCAGAAGGTATGACAATCACAATCGACCTAGAAGAATTAAAAGAGCAGATGAAGCAGGATTTCTACAAATCTGTTGGGCTTGGACTGCACTTCGGAGCATAGGAGGCGCACATGGACGTAATGGAGACGATACAGACAATCCTTGCTATTTGCGGCGGTATTTCCGTCATTGGCGGGGCAGCGGCAGTCATCCATAAGTGGATTGCCCCGGCGTTCAGGATGAACAGTAGGGTGGAAGCGCTGGAGAGGCACGACAAGAGGGACTACGAAGCTATTCAAGAGATTAAGGAGCGAGACAGCCTGATTATGGAGACCCTTGTGACGATGATCAACAGCCAGATTTCAGGTAATAACATCGATCAGCTAAAAAACACTCGGGACAAGCTTATTTCTTACCTTGCGCAGAAACAATAAAAATGTGGGGAGAGGTGATTGGAGCGGATATGATAATATAGTTACATGGGTAGGAAAGCTGGAGGGAACTAATTGGGCTTTGGGCTGATACGGGGCGGGTTGCGTATCGGAAAGAAAGAGGTGTATATGGTAAAAGACGGTTGGGTGTACTGCCCTATCTGCAACAACAAAACCCGGACAAAAATTCGTCCGGACACAGTGGCGAAAAGATTTCCTGTCTTTTGCCCGGTTTGCAAAAACGAAAGTATCATGGACATAGAGAAAGGTAAGGCAGAGCCTACCAAATAGAGCCAGACGCCAGACGCAGAGCCAGTTAATTTGTCGGAAGTCCCGACAGGTTGCTGGCTCTTTTCTTATATTCGTTTCACTTACCTCCTACCGCACACGTCCTTAAAAGAAACGGCTTTTGCCGGAGGTTGAAAAGCGGATGAAATTTCCGGCGTGTGCATTTCTTCCAAATGCCGTCATTATATCCGTAACAGTGACGGAAAAAACTTGCCAGCGGCGGAACCTGGGCGAAGTTATATCTACGGTACGGCGTGGGTATTACGGGACGCTAGGCGGCTGGTAGCATTTCGGAGTAACGTATGCGACGCGAGGGGCGTGACAGGGGAGTTTTCAAGAAATGCACGTGGGGGAATATTCCGTAAGTAGTAGCGGGACAGACTGTAAATCTGTTGTCTTCGGAATCGGGTGGTGCAACTCCATCTTTCCCCATTGATGAGGCTTCGCCAAGTGGTTAAGGCACCGGGCTTTGACCCCGGAAGAGAAGGAACGCTCTTTACGTTGGTTCGAATCCAACAGCCTCAGCTACCCCGCCCGTGGTTGTAACGGGCTTAATCCATACGGCTGACGGGCCGTTAATCAACTACGTTTAGGAGGATTATATGCAGAACATTGAAGCGATTTTATCAGAACTGGGAATTGAGGTTCCGGCAGACAAAAAGGCCGATCTGACAAAGAAGGTTTCAGAAAACTATGTCACAAAAGCCGAGCATGAAAAGAAGCTGGGACGGGCCGAGACTGACCGAGACGCGTGGAAGGGAAAGGCCGAGACAGCAGAATCCACTTTGAAAGGCTTTGAGGGCGTGGATTTGGAAACCATGCAGAGGGAATTGTCTGACTGGAAGAAGAAGGCCGAGGACGCCGAGAAGAACGCACAGGCGCAGATTTACGAGCGTGACTTCAACGACGCTTTAAAGGCAGAGCTTGAAAGCGTGAAGTTTTCCAGTGAGGCGGCAAAACGGGCAATCATGGCAGAAATCAAGGAATCCGGCCTGAAGTTGAAGGACGGGAAAATCCTGGGCCTGAATGACCTGATTTCCCAGATGAAGGAGAAAGACGCTTCAGCGTTCATTGACGAGGAACAGCAAAAAGCGCAGCAGAACGCAGCGAGGTTTACACAGCCGTTCCAGCGGCAGAATACTGGTGGAAGTATGACGAAAGACCAGATTATGGGTATCAAGGACGCTTCCGAAAGACAGGCCGCCATTGCTGCAAACATGCACTTATTTGGTAAAGGAGAGTAATAATGGCAGCGAAAAACAACCTGATTAAAACAGCAGATGTTCAGGTAACTGCCCGCGAGGTAGATTTTGTCACCCGGTTTGAACGTAACTGGGAACATCTGAGAGAGATTTTGGGGATTATGCGCCCCATCAAAAAGCAGCCGAATACAAAGCTGAAAAGCAAATACGCAGAAGGTGTACTGGAAAGCGGAAACGTGGGAGAGGGCGAGGAAATCCCTTACAGCAAATTTGTTGTAAAGGAAAAGGACTATGCGGATATCACGATTGAGAAGTATGCAAAGGCCGTTTCCATTGAGAGTATCAAAGACCACGGCTACGACAACGCCGTGCAGATGACCGATGATGAGTTCCTTTTCCAGCTTCAGAGTGACGTTACGGGCAGATTTTACAGCTACCTGAACACTGGAACTCTGACGGCGACCGAAACGACATTCCAGATGGCGCTTGCTATGGCAAAGGGGCTTGTGGAAAACAAGTTCAAAACCATGCACAGAACCGCAACCGGAACTGTTGGATTCGTGAATGTGCTAGACGTATATGAGTATCTAGGAGCAGCCGATATCACCATTCAGAATCAGTTCGGATTCCAGTATATCAAGGACTTCATGGGTTACAATACGGTTTTCCTTCTTTCTGAATCCGAAATTCCGAGAGGACGGGTTATTGCTACGCCCGTAGAGAACATCGTACTGTACTATATCGATCCGAACGACAGTGATTTTGTAAGGGCTGGCCTTGTGTACACAGTAAGCGCCGGAGAGACAAACCTCATCGGCTTCCACACCCAGGGCAACTACAATACGGCAGTTTCCGAAGCGTTCGCAATCATGGGACTTACCCTGTTTGCGGAGTACATCGACGCTATCGCAGTGGTAGATATTACCGATGACCCCACACTGGGAACCTTGACGGTTGATTCTGCGGCAGGAAGTACATCCGGCACAACGAAGCTGACCGTATCACCTACTCTGGAGACCGGACACCTGTATAAGTATAAGACCAACGCCAGCGCGGCGCCGGAAGTAACCTACGGGCAGAGCGTTCGCAACTGGACGGCATGGGACGGTAAGAGCGACATCACCGCAACGACTGGACATCACATCACGGTTGTTGAGTGCGATAACACCTACAAGGCGCTGAAAGCCGGAAACGATACTGTAACGTCTCAGGCCTGATGAAAGGAGGCCCCGGCATGGCATACACGGATTTTGAGTTTTACGCAACTACATATCACGGGAATGTCGTGCCGGAAGCAGACTTCCCACGGATAGCAGACCGGGCAAGCGACTTTCTGGACATTATCACCTTTGACCGATTGGTTGACGGCTTACCGTCTGATGAGAGGGCGGCCACAAAGGTACAGAAAGCCGTCTGCGCCGTGGCTGATAAACTGTATGAACTGGAGCTGGCAGACAAACAAGCGCTTTCTGCCGCCACTGGCGGTGCATCTTCCGGCGAATCTGGCGGCGCAACATCGGGAGTAATAACCTCCCGGTCTGCTGGCTCTGAATCAATTTCTTATGCCTCCCCGTCTGAAATGGCAAACGGCGCAAAGACATGGAGCGCAGTCTATCAGGTGGCGGGGGACGAACAGGCAACAAACAAACTCCTGTATGATACCGCAAAGGTGTATCTAACAGGGGTAAGAGATAACGAGGGGACACCACTTTTATATGCAGGATTGTAGCGTAAATGTTCTGGGAACAGAGTACCAGATTAAGAAAATGGCCTATAATGACGAACCGGCATTTAAAAATCGGGGAATTGACGGATATTGCGACAGCTATATTCATTTGATTGTTTATTGTGATTTGGATACCGATGAAAGATGGAATACGGAGCCGAACGAAACAAAGCGGGTATGCGAAAAGCAAACTATCCGGCATGAACTGACACACGCATTTTTGCATGAAAGCGGACTGCGTGAAAGCTCACATGGAATTGAGAATGGTTGGGCGAGTGATGAAGAAATAGTTGACTGGTTCGCCATTCAGTCCCCGAAGATTTTTAAAGTATTCAAGGAATTGGACTTACTCTGATTCCAGAAAGGAAAAGATGTGGAAGCATTATTTGCAAATATGACTGTTCTGTTGGCGGTTATTGGTGCGCTGGCTTTTATGGTATCTGTCATTACACAGGTGTTTAAGGGTGTCGGCGTGCTCTCCAAAATCCCCACGGATATTCTGGTATTCGTACTGTCTATCGGTATTACCGTGACGGCCTTTGTGGCTTATATGCAGTATATCCAGATGACTATTCTGTGGTATATGATTTTGGCGGCAATTATGGCCGGATTTGTTGTTGCTTTTATTGCAATGTACGGTTGGGAAAAATTGTCCGAACTATGGAAACGGTTTGGGAATACGGAGTGATTTTATGGGTGGGCGCGGCGGAAGTAGCGGACTCCCTCGGCCATATAAACCTGCATCCAGCATTGAGCAGGCTAATAAGTATCTTTCAAAGCTCGCAGGGCAAGACGCAATTTTTAACGGAATTAGCTTAAGCGTCGCTAATGCTGTCAATGAAGCATTGAAAGAAGTCTATGACAGGCTGGGAGCAAGGCTTGATATTCGAGAAGTTAATAAAGTAAAAGCCGATTGGGAGCGTTACATGCAAGCCGGATATCAAAATGGTGTGCTTTCTATCAAGGGAAATCCTTCAACATGGGAAAAGTCAGCACACAAGTATTTTAAAGATGGGTGGCTTGCATCTGGAGATAAATACGGAACGCTCTACCATGAGTTCGGACATGCCATGTGGAATAAGCTATCTTCAAGCCAGCGTTCGCAAATTGACAGCATCTATAAACGTGAGCGAAGAAAGGCATATGAGAATTGGATGGCAGACGGAGGCGCAAGGAGCGGGAAAAGCCAGGCTGAATATTTCGGGAAAACACTTTCCCGCTATGCACACACCAGTACCCAGGAATTTTTTTCAGAGGCTTTTTCGCAGATTATGAGCCGGAGAATGAGGCCAGTATCAAGAGAAGTATTATCCATTATTGACAGAAGGAGAAGGAATTGAATTACCGCAACTGCCGCAATTATGAAAATCTGGAGCGCCGGATATTTGACGGCGTGGGAGAATACGGCATACCGCAGATAGAGCCAGCGACCTACGAGGGCGGCTGTGACTGGATTGGTTTTAACTATGCCAAGACCTGCAAGGAACCAGAAAAGAAAGGCGTGCATTTCTTTCTTGATGATTACCAGTTCAACCGGCTTTGGACGGACATTGACCGGTACATACCCATGTTGCAGAGATTCCGCTATGTGATGTCGCCAGACTTCTCAACTTACACCGATTTCCCGAAAGCTATACAGATATACAATCACTACCGCAAACACTGGGTAGGCGCATATCTGCAAGAGGCAGGAATACAGGTTATCCCGACAATCTCATGGAGTACGCCGGACAGTTTTGAATGGTGCTTTGACGGAGAGCCGGAGGGTGCAACCGTGGCGGTTTCTTCCGTGGGCTGTATGAACGGAAAGGAAAAGAAATCCCTGTTTCTGGCAGGGTATAAGGAAATGGTGCGGCGGCTTCAACCGGAGACGATTATCTTCTACGGCAATGTGCCGGATGAGTGCATGGGGAACATCGTGCGTATAAAGGCGTTTCAGGACAAATTCAAAGAGGCCGTATGTGTTGATTTTTGAGGAGGGGATACCGTGTACGACAGCACTGTGACAATTTTTTGTTATTACGAATCCAGCACTGCCGCCGTCTGGTATCCTCACATTCTTTCCGGCGTACATCTGGAAACCGACCGGGGACAGATGATGAAGAAATACGGCCCGGATAGTACCGACAAGGCAGAGTTACATATCGCTTACATCGAAAAGGACGGGCAGAAGGTTATCACGGACGCCGCCGGGAAAGAGCTTATCTGGCTCCCGCCGAAAGCCTGGGCGAAACAGACCAATGGTGATTTATCAGGCAGCATTACATTTAACCCGGCAAATGATTTCTTCTGGAAGGGCGTATGGGAGGAGGGAGATCCAATACCCGACGACACCTATGCCGGCCGTAAGGGAGAAGGTTTTTTTGCTCATATGAATCGAAACTATGATTTTGTATTCCTGATTTCTTCCGTAAACGGTCCGTATGGGGTGATTCCTCATTTCGAAATCACGGGGAGGTAACAGGATGGCAGATACACCAAAGCCGATTGGCAAGGATGCTGACGGGTACAACGTACTCACAGATGCGATTAAGGATCTGTTGAATCAGTTCCCAGGACTTTTGCCAGGTGAATCAGTAAAATTTGAAGAATTGGCAGACGAAAGTGGAATCATATTCTCAAACAATTCCGGGGCCCTGGTATATGCCGAGGATGTTTACATATCAGGAAGCCGAAATCAGACGTGCAGATATCCGTTTTTTCTAGTTTACCGTGCGGCGGGTTCCGCAAAAGAACGGCAAAAAATGTCGATACAGGAGTTTCTGGATCTGTTTGGAAAGTGGCTGTGCCGTGAGCCGGTCACAATAGACGGGGTGTCCTATCGGCTGGATGGGTATCCTAAACTTGCCGGGAGACGGCAGATCAGACGTATTTCCCGGGATAATTCCTACGGTACGGAGCCGCAAGACAACGGAGTGCAGGACTGGGTACTTCCAGTCTCCGTAGAGTACACAAATTACATAAAAGTATGAGCCAGACGCAAGACGCAGAGCCAAATAAAAGGGTTCTGCGTTTTTTTATTTTCATTCACGAAAGGAGATCAAAATATGGCACTTGACAGAACAAATATGGTTTCGCTGCTGGATGTTGGCAGCCTGATGGGAGGAGGGTCCCCCGATATTCAGGAGATGGGAGACGGTTATACGGAGCTGACAGAAGACTGGGGCCCCAGCGTGGAAACCACGCAGTATGTCAACATGAGGAGCAAAGCGTCCACCATGTCCGGATATGAATTTTCTATGAATCCGGAACGTGAATACCTGAATGACGATATGCAGAAAGAGCTGGATAAGCTGCTGAAAAAGTTTCCCACGGGGGCGGACTGCGAAACTTTCTACTATCGGTTTTTCAAAACTGACGAAGTGGCTTCCAAAGACGGTGTATATGCGGCGATCAAGGTACCGGTTATCGTTTCCCCTTCTTCTGCCGGCGGGGAAGGCGGCGCGGCGCTGGTAACATCTATCCAGATCAACGGAAACGGCGATGTAAAGGAAGGTTATATCAGCATGTCCGGGGAAGGCGAATATTCGTGGTCTGATACAGAACCCGCGGCGGGCTGAACCGCAGAAAGGACAGGTAAGACGATATGAGCAAAATGCTGGGAAGCATTAAGGACAGCTTCGACGATGGGATCCGGTTGATCGAAGTGAATGCGGATGGGGATACGGTGGCGATCTCCATTAACGATTCAACGTTTGTCGAAAGGTTTTCCGACTTTCTCAACTGGTTCGGAAATTACGGGAAGGAAATGGAAGCGTTTGACGAGGAAATGAAGGAGAAATATCCGGGCTACGCGAAGGGAGAAACCGACCTGGATGCAATCACGGAGATCGCCAAAAAGCGCACTTCTGTTTGTTTGGAAGCGCGGGACCGTCTGGATGGATTGTTTGGCCCGGGAAGCTGCCGGAAAGCGTTTGGGGTGGATATCCCGGACGAATGTTGCATTACGGAATTTGTGGATCAGATGGTGCCGTTTATCAATATGGCATTCGAGGAGCGCGGGCAGCGGATATCTGAAAAGTATAACAGGAACCGCAAGGGCGCCCGCACACCGAAAAGCAAGCAGGAACTGATCGAAGAATACAGGGCGGAACATGGCGCAGAAGTTTAACGTTTTGCTGGATCCCCTCCCGGAAGAATGGGAGGGGTATCCAATCGATTCGGATTTCCAGACGGGTATTCAGATGTTTGAGATCCTTCAGGATAGTTCGCTTTCAGAATTCGAAAAGGTTGTAGTCTGTACCGGTTTTCTGTTCCCGGAAGGTGGCCCGAAGTCGTTGGAACTGCGTCAGAAAGCGATCCTGTGGTTCCTGTCCGGGTGGAATACGGATAACTTGCCGAAAGGCAAGGCGGAAGCGCCGACGATGGACTATCAGGCTGATCAGTGGCGTATCTGGGTCGCTTTTCTGCGGCAGTATCAGATTGACCTGAATCGCGATCAGTTGCATTTCTGGGCTTTTATGGCCCTGTTGCGCAATCTGGAGGAGTGTTCATTCACCCGAGTGGTGGATATCCGCTCCAAAAAGCTTACCGCAAAGATGAGTAAAGAAGAACGCGAAGCGTATGCCCAGGCAAAAGCGATTTACTCCCTGAAAAAGTCTGTACCACGGGAGTACACGGACGAAGAAAAGGCAAAAATTGATGCTTTCGAGGAACGAAAGAAAAAGGCAGCTCAAAAGAAGAAAACAAAGCAGGCGTTTGAAGAGTTTAAGCGTTAGGGAAGGAGTGACAGCGTGGCAAAGCAATATGACGGATCTATTGTGATCAATACAAAGCTTGAGACCCGTGACCTGAACAGTCAAATGCTGCGCGTCGTCAATCAGATCAAGAAAACTGAAAAAGAGATCGAATCCTTAAATGCCAGAATGGCGCAATTGGGGAAGGCAAAAATCCCAACAGCTGAATATGCGGAGATTCAGAAACAGATCGCAGACGCGGAGAGCCGGATGAATAAGCTTATTGCTTCTCAGGACAGGTTCCTTTCGCTCGGCGGCAAGGAAAGCAGCAGTACATATAAACGCATGCAGTATGATATAGACGAGCTTGCCAATACCGTAAAATATGCGACCGGCGAACTACGTGATCTTGAACAGACTGGAAAGGCATTCATCCCTGGTACAGATACTGCCGAATATGCAAAAATGGCGCAGCAGGTAGAAAACCTGAATGATAAGCTTACGGTAAGTAATCGCAAACTCGAAGAAATGCGCCAGAAACAACAACCGGTAGAAAATTCTTATGATCGGATGAAAAATTCAGCGGCGCAAATGTCGGAGACTATAAAGAAAGTAGGGAATAATGCCAAAAAGTCATTTTCTGCAACGACAAATCAGGCAAAGAAAATGACGAAATCTTTAAATAGTGCTCACATGAGTTTCGGACGAATGTTAGCTATGTCTGTGGCATTCAGCGCAGTATTCCGGGCAATCAGCGCAATTACTTTAGGTGTAGGGCAAGGATTCACAAACCTGATGGGATACTCAAATGAGTTTGCTGAAACTATTCAGTCGCTTAAAAATGCCTTGACTACTTTGGGAAATGCTTTTGCGACTGCGTTTGCCCCGATCATTAGTGTTGTAGTGCCGGCCCTGAATAGCCTTATAAGCGCCTTATCGACAGCAATGACTTATATTGCGCAGTTCATAGCGGTTTTGGGCGGGAACAGTACGTTTATTCGTGCCAAAAAGGTACAGGATTCATATAATGATTCCCTGAATGGAACGGCCGCGGCAGCAAAGAAGGCATCAGGTGCGCTGGCAAAGTTCGACGATCTTGACGTACTCCAAAAACAAGACACTTCTGGTGGAGGCGGTACGGCTGCTGGGGACATGTTTGAAGAAGTCCCGGTTGATCCCAAAGTGGTGAAGTGGCTTGACGACTTAAAAGCAAAGCTTAAGCCTATTCTGGATTATATAAAGGAACTCAAAGATGCCTTCATGGAGGGCTTCTGGGATGGCCTTGGAGACTACGAATATAGATTTGACGCCATCAAAAAGGGGCTCCAGCAGATAAAAGATGCGCTCATTGATATCTGGACAGACCCGGCAGTACTGGCGGCGGCCGATAGATGGGCTAAATCTTTCATGTATATGCTGGGATCGTTGGCGGGATCAGTTGCGAGTATCGGCCTCACTATTGCGACGGCGCTTATCGGAGGGCTTGGACAGTACCTTGAAGCTAATACTCCGAGGATAAAGAAGTGGTTGATATCGATGTTTGATGTTGGAACAGAAATCAACCTTTTGTTTGCGGAATTATTCCAAAGTATTGCCTATATTTTTGAAGCATTTGCAAGCGAAAGCGGAATCCGTTTTATGGCCGCTTTGATCGGTGTTATTGCGGATTCTGCAATGGGACTGTCAGAAGTTGCTTTGGAGATTGGAAGAGATTTTGTTCAAATGCTTATTCTTCCAATCACGGAAAATGCGGAGGGATTTAAAACAGCACTTGAAGGCCTTTTAGGCGCTTTTGCAACGGTACTTACCGGAGTAAAGAGTGTAATAGATAGTGTTTTTTATACGTTTGGACAGGTATACGATACAAAAATTAAGCCATTTTTTGACAGCATTGCAACAGGATTCTCTTCTTTTGCTGGAACCTTTCTGGAAGTTTGGAATGGACAGATTCAACCAATAATCGATGAAGTGGCAGGAAAAATTTCAGAATTACTGACAATGTATATTATTCCGCTTTTTTCTGCAATTATCGAACAGATGGGGAATTTTGCTTCTATCTTACAGACATTTTGGGAGACTGTTTTAATGCCTATTGTAGAGTGGGTAATTACATACGTTGTCCCTATTTTAGCAGAGGTAATAGGTACATTCGTTGAGATTGTCATATCTGTTATCGAAACAATTACATCCGGGCTTACAGGGCTGATGGATTTTGTAAACGGAACTATAATGCCGATGTGGCAAAGGGCGTGGGATAATGCGGGAATATTATTTCAGGCTTTTTTTGGAATCCTTAATGCAATCGGTCAAACAATAAAAGATTTGTTTACAAATCTCATGAAATTTATTCGTCAGTCGGTTGTTGAAAAAGACTGGAAAGGTGCTTGGGAAACAGCGAAAACGCTTTTCACGACATTCAAAAATAATATTTCTAACCTAATTGAAAAAATACAGGATTTTTTCAAAGCTTTTATTGAGTGGATCATAAAAAATATCCTGGATGTCTGGGGAATAGGATGGGATGAGGCAAGAGAGAATTTTAACAATTTCAAAAATAAAATCCTCGATACTATCAATCCGATTATAGAAGCATTTAAAAATTTTATCGATTGGGTTAGACAGGCAATTCAGGCGGTCAAGGACTTCTTTGCCAGCGGGATTGAAAAAATTGGTGGAGCTCTCGGCTCAGTTTTTGGCGGAGGCGGCGGAGGAGGATCCGCAAGGGCAGCGGCAGCGTCTTACTCTGCGACACCGATGTCCGAAAGGATTCCGGCGCTGGCCGACGGCGCAGTGATCCGCGGAGGGAACCCTTTCCTGGCACTGCTGGGCGATCAGCCGGCAGGGCGCGTCAATGTGGAAACTCCGCTTGAAACGATCGAACAGGCTGTTCGGAATGTAGTTGGGCAGCGCAGTTCGGAAGCGATGTCCCTTACAGTGAATCTTAATTATGATGGGGAAACCTTCGCGCGGTTGTCGCTGAATGATATTTTTGCAGAAGCCAGCCGCCAGGGATATGACGTCGATTTGTTGGGGTGGCAGGGATGATATTTGAAAGAGGGATAAGTGTAGACGGAACTTATTTTAATATTCCGATGGTGTCCCTGAAGCGCAGCGCGGATTTTTTGGATAAGTATGCGGAACGGACCGAAGACGGCGTTCTTCAAAGGGAATTGATCGGGGTATATTACAATTTCACCCTGTCGGTGGGAACATCATCGGACTTCGGGGAAACGAGCTATGAAGCCTTCTGGGACAAAATGACAGAACCGGTAGAGTTTCATACCTTTTCCCTTCCGGTCAAAAACGGCTCCTATGATTTCGTCGGATATATCTCCAGTGTGTCCGACGAATATCAGAAGATCCTGTCAGACGATGTAGTGTTCACAGGATTTACCTGTAAAATGACCGCTCAGTCCCCGGCAAGGAGGCCTGGATGAAAACAGAGTTTTATGTCCAATATGATCTTTACGACACGACAGCGTTGGATGATGCCGTTGAATCTTCAACGGACAATGCCGATTTTGGAAATCTAGAGCTGATAAAGGACAATTCCCCACCGCCGCGATACGGGACTTTGGAGCATAACTTCTTTGTCCTAGATGGCGAAGCAGGGGAGTTCCCTGACCAACCGGATGATCTTGTTTTTTTCAGCGATACAAAATCGGATTCGAACGGTGACTTTGCAGATCCCCCAATCCTCCGGATTGACTTTACCGAAAACCATACTTCGGTTGGAATTACTCTTCACTTTTCAGAAGACTGGCCGCTTCAGATCGAAATTCGCTGGTATGACCTGACGGGTTCGCTAAAAACCAGAAAAGTCTTCCACCCGGATAATCTGGTGTATTTTTGTGAAAATCAGGTAGAAGAATACGGGCGGATCGATATAGCATTCCAAAAGGCGCTTCCAAACCGTTACATAAAGCTGTATTACGTCGAGTATGGCACCACTTTTACATGGGGGCCCGACGTGGTGAAAACGGCAAAGCTGGTCAACGATACGGATCCGATTTCCGATAAAATCAAGACGGATAAACTGACATTTGACTTCGTGGATAAAAACGACGATTTCAACATCGGGAATACAGAAGGTCTTCATAAAACTTTCCAGAAAAAGCAACGGATGTTTCCTTATGAGATGGTCGGCGGGGAAAAGAAGGCCCTGGGGGTATTTTTCCTGGATGAAAACAGCACAACAAAAAACATCAGTAAAATTTCCGCAATTGATTACAAAGGGATGTTGGAAAACACGGATTTCCGGGATGGGAAAATCTATGCCGGATATCCAGCGGGGACTTTGATTGATGAAATAATGTCAGCTGCCGGAATCGACGACTATACGGTGGATGAAGAAACGGCGAACACACCGCTTTACGGCACCTTAAAAATCCAGTCCTGTCAAAAGGCGCTGCGGGAAGTCCTCTTCGCGTGCGGGTCAGTAATCAATTCGTCCCGGCGTATTGGAGTTGATATCCACAAAGCAAACAAACAGATCACTGCAACGATATATCGGCGTCGGAAGTTTTCTACTACCCTGAAGACCGACCATTATGTGTCTGACGTAAATGTGAAATATAAGACATGGACGCTTGACGCGAATGTGTCGGAAATTACGAAGGGGACATACGGGGCGGGCCGGCACACGATCCAACTGACGAATCCAGCAGCAAATATGACAGCTTCTGCCGGTTCTATCGTCGAACAGAAGCCTTATTACGTGGTAATCGATGTTCCAGCGGATACGCGCGGGGAAATCATCATATCAGGCCAGAAATACGTCGGGGAAGAACTTGCAGTCCTTTCCAGCATCGAGCACATAAAGTCCGGCGAGGTTCGGAGCACGAAGACATTTACTGGAACGCTGCTGGATTTCGAAGCTGCCCAGCGTGTAGCCGACAACATTCTGGACTACTATCAGCTGCAGCAGATCATCCAGACCAAACATCTGTCCGCAGACGAAAAGTCTGGGGACTGGGTAGAGGTGGAAAATACGGTTGAGGGACACGGTAATTTCACGGCCTGTATCGAATCGCTGACTACAGATCTGGCAGGAGGATTTATCAGTACGGCGAAATATAGGGGTTACTATAAGCTGGTATCCGACTATTACTATTCCGGCGAGATTTTTGCTGGAGAGGGGGTGGGGATCATCTGATGGAATTTGTTTTTGACCGAACACAGCAGGACGTTGACAGGGCGGCGGAGCTGAACCGGAAATATATTACCGGAACGATCACGGCGGATGAAAAAACAGAATGGGCGGCCGGGATTAAAGGGGCACTGAATTTGTCAGATGTGAACCGTATCGAAGGGAACGTCCAGGAGATTGCGGCAGAAATCGCCGCTTCTGTAACTGCAAAAACATGGAGCACAGAAGTCGCCCTGCGAGAATCCGATTATTCCAGGATACTCTCTAATCTGGCGGTCATACGGGCCGGATATGGAATTATGTCGGATACCCCAGAGGTCCCCGCGCAGCCGGTTAATACTTTTCAAAAATGGAATGATGTTGAAAAGATTTTACATGATGTCCATTATGTGTTTACTCACGTCCAGATGGACCGATTTTACTGCGGATCAGATGTATTTGCAGGGGAAGGAATAGGTATTTTGTAATGGCAGCAGGATTTACACAGAAAGAATGGAAAGACAGGATCACAGAGTTTCCGACGCGGCGGCAGCTTGCTGTCGTGTCCGAAACAGGTAGCGGAATGACTGTAGATGTGACCCGGGCAGAAGGGCTTGTATCTCAGGAGGGTGACGCATACTCTGCTGCAAATATGAATGGCATGGAGCAGCGTGTTAAAGCAGCCTTTGACAATGTGGATACTGATGTGGCTGGCGCAAATTCAGCAGTGTCTGGGTTGACTACGAGGATGGGAAATGCCGAAAGTAACATTTCTGGGCTGACTACGAGGATGGGGACTGCCGAAAGCAACATATCCGGGTTGGGTACCAGAATGGGGAGCGCGGAGAGTAACATTACTAAGATAAGTGGCGATTTAACCAAAGTCAAGGTGTATGTCGGCAGCGATGGAAAACTGCACTTCGTAAACTCAGGAGGTGCTGATTCAGTGCTCCCTTTTAGCCCGTTCAATGGTTGTGTTATAACGGTTTCCTATACTTTGTCTGTCACAACTCGAAGTGGAGATCCTATCACATCAACTTCTGGTGCCTTTACAATAACGGTATCAAAAAATGGTGCTGTATCTTCTAATATATCTGAATTTCATACGGGCAATTCTTCTGGCGAATCATATTCGAAAGGACACTTTTACATTACAGGATTGTCCGTTCAGTTTTTGTGAAATATTCCACTTATTTATATGCGAACCAGTGAACTGTATCCGAGTTCATCGTATTTTTCAAAATGAATCCTGTGTTTGTAAGCGACATTGTGAACATTTTGGAGTGATCCACTTCATGGGATTCGTCATACCCGGAAAAAGAGTAATAAGATACACCTCCGTTTGAGTATCCGACGTATACATGGTCGGGGGATATGGAGGAATCAAACAGCATGAAACTTCTTCTATTCGGATCTGTGCCCATCACCATGATAGCACTTGGTTTAAATCCACAGGTTACGGTCTGTGCTGTTGAGCTTGCAGCATTGGCATAACTCCCGCTTGCAGCGTTTTTTATCGCTTTGATGTTGTTCGCCATTATTGCAGGTGTCGCGTTATTGGCTGTAGGAACGCCCATCGCTGTGATGGCCGCCGCGATCGTGCTACAGCCAGCCTGGAAATTTGCTTTTGCGGATGCTAAATCGCCATTTATCTGAGTTAATTTAGAAGCCAAAGCTTTAATACATACCCCGGTGCATTCCGGGAGAAAGAGAGGATTATGAAAAAAATTACTTTTAAATCTGGAAAGGAGCTGGAGATCGAAAATATTTCGCAGTCTGGCGAAAATTTGATGATCACCACCCAAACAGATAACGTAAACAATTTGATCGAGATGTTTAATGATGAAGGAAATGCAGCAGTGATGCGCTATTATATCGGCGCCGATCTGATGCAAGGGTACGCTGGCTATACCAAACTGAAAGAGATCCAATTTGTGCCCGGTGTAGTGCGTAACATCAATTACGAGGTTGAAGATGACACAACAAAAAGTGGATTTGCAGAAGAGACTGTGGATCAGTGCATCGTAAGGATGGAGAAAGCGTCGCCGCAGGCGGGGACACTGGAGACACTTGTGAAGACTGTATCTGAGCTGCAAGCAGGTTTTCAGGAAATCAACGAGATTATGGAGGGCTAAAATGCTGACAGAAAAAGCGAAAAGTCGAATGAAAGAGATGTTATCACAGGCAAAAATAAGTGCAGCTGGCAATACAGACGAACAGGCCTATGCAGTCAAATCATTGTATGCTTATTGGCCGGATATTCCTGTAGGGACAAGGTTGGAAGAAGGAAAAATCGTACTTCATTCGGATGGCATTTTGTACAAAGTCAAGGAAGGGAAGGCGCATGATAAGCAGGCTATTTGGTCACCGGATGTATCCGCTTCCATCTTTTCCCCAATCCCAAAGTCGGGGGAAAGCGGGACAAAAGACAACCCCATCACGTGGGTGGAAGGAATGGAGACGGAAGAGGGGAAGTATTACACCGATGCAGGGGAGTTGTATATATGTATCGAAAGCAGTGAGATCGGCCTGTATGGTCAGCCAAAGGATTTGGCAAGATACTTCAGCCCGGTAGTGGAATAAGCGCGCTCCTCCTGTCACAATGGTGGCAGGAGGTGAACACGATGAAAGACGAAATCGTAATGCGGGTCATTCAGGAAATGACATCGCTGCTGGACCAGGAGCAACTGGGGGCCCTAAAGGAAGCAATCCGGGCTGTGCTGTGTGGATATGATATCCAAAAGAAGGAAACAGCAATACGCTGCGTGGATCAAAACGGGCCGGATTATCTCAGGACCTATCTGGAGACGATCCGGCAAAACGGGAAATCTGAAGGTACGATCGATCAATACCGGCTGCATATCAGTCGAATGCTGGCCTATATCGGGAAGGATGTGCAACAGATCGAAGACGATGATCTGATTGACTACCTGCACCGGTATAAGCAGATTAGGCAGGTTTCGGGACGGTATCTGAATAATTTGCGCCTGGTATTCAATAGCTTTTTCCGGTGGCTCCAGCGCCGGAAGGTGATTCT
>OEQQ01000066.1_pt1 | contig 26447 bp, 27 predicted proteins | sample 1539741 | NCBI WGS metagenome assembly OEQQ01 (sample SAMEA3891876, study PRJEB23780) | metagenome | biome: terrestrial biome; feature: animal house; material: Caecal content | place: Italy | collected 2015-05-05
TTTTCTTCACCTGGATCTGGCCTTCCAGCTCCACAGCCAGACGGAAGCAGCAGGGGACCGGGTCTACGGCACCGTCCAGCACCACCAGCTTCTGCCGGGAATTGGGGTTTGCTTTGTCCTGGTAAACGGTGCAGGCTTTTGTGCCTTCTCCCAGCTCATACCCCCGGGAGCGGATGACCAGCTGATTCAGCTGTTTGGCAGCTGCTTCCGTGGCAGTTACCTTCAGGGTATTGCCGCTTCTGGTAATGGTCAGTCCGGAGATGTTGGAGGTGAAATGGAAGTTTGCCAATACGCCGTTCTTGTCGGTAGCGGTTCCAGTGTAGAGACCGGTACCGGCATCCTTTTTCAGGGTGATGGTGCTGGCCGCATTGACCAAAGAGGGTTGAGGGACTGTAAAACTGGGAGCCTTTCCGTGCTTTTTCAATTTTGCCAGAAGTTCATCATATTTGGCCTTTACAGCCTGGTCTGTCAATGCTCCATAAAAGGGCGGCGTCCCGTGGCCTCTTTCTGAGCCATCCACATTTCTGTACCCCGTGACCATATCCCAGACACACAGGGCGGTTGCTTTGATGCCTGCATCTGAGGTATCTCCGTTGTTGGGTGCCCCGTATGCCATGGCTAAGAAAATGGCCCGCTTGCTGGTTCTGTCAATCTGCCAGGAAAACCAGGTGCCGGTGGAGGACTTGTAAATGGCGTTGGGCCACCCGTCCGAATCGATGTGACTGCCTCCGGGCACCGTGGCCTCGTAGCTGCTGCCGCCCTGCATCATGGGCTGCAGGCAGAAACCTACCCGTCCGTCGGACAGCCGGAAGATGGAGCCGTAGGCTGTGTAGTAGGGGCCGTACCGGTAGGGCTGCAGGTCAGAGTGCCAGTAGAATTGGATAGAAGCGCCTCCTGCCGGGTAGTAGGGCTCCTTGCTGGCAATGGTGATTTCCGTTCCGCCCAGCAGTGTCATGGGCATGATTTGGCTGGCCCCTGTTGTGGTAGGGATGATAATGTCCCCAATGTCCAATTCAAAGTCCTGCTCCGTGGGCTCTGTAACTTCCGGGGGAGCATCCGTAACAGGAGGCTCCATCTGCTCCGTGGGCGGCGAGGTCTCCTCTGTAGGCGAAGGAGACTGCCCCGTGTCCTCCGCCTCAGTAGCGGGCGGTTCCGTTTCCACAGGAATCTCCGGTGCTGCCGCAAAAGCGGTGGAAATGCTGCCCAAGAGCAGCACCATGGTCAGCACCAGGCAGACTGCCTGTATCCAGCGGTGTTTCATACGATCAGTCCTTTCTAAAAAATTGCATATAAAAAGCCCCGACCTTTGCAGTCAGGGCAATATGCCGATATTTGAAAAGCTTAATAGAAGACATAGAACCAAAGCTGGTTGTCCTTGATTTCGCACCAGCATTTGATATGCCAGTTTTCGGTGCTGTCGTACCCATATAGCCGACGGCACTCAGCGAAAAGATCCACATTTCCCATCATTTCCGCTTCGATCACCTGCTGGAAAGTGCGCCCGGTTCGTTCCGTAGCCAATATAATCTCCCCCTTGCTGAGGTTGACAGGCATATCGAATCCACCATCGAACCCCAGAATGCTGTCGGGGATACAACCATATTTGCTTGCCGCGTACTGGTTTCCGACAGCCATGGCCCGGTTCAAATCCAGGTCAGACCATTCCAGGGAAGGTTCTTCCAGCTGGGGAATGGTCCGGCTCTCGACTGCACCGCACCGGCTGCAGGAACGGCTCTCACTGCCTTCCTGTTGGGTAGTAGGCTGGGTGACTACCGTCCAGTTACCCCAGCTGTGACCCAGCGCAGCCGTCTCATCCGTGGTGTAGGAGCTGCCGCAGCTGCACTTGTGGAGGGTGCAGCCTTTGTTAGTGCAGGTGGCAGCTACCTTGGTGGAAGTATAGCTGTGAGTGTGAGGCGGCTCTGTAGGCTTGGTGGTAACAGGATGGGTAGGCTCCGTGGACTTGGAGTTTTCAGTCTGAGTAGGCTTTGCGACCCCGGTCGTCTTTGCGCTTTCCTGCTCAGCCTCTGCCGGGTCGCTGTTCCCTGTCGGCACAGTTATTTCTTCCGTAGTGTCGAGGGTTCGCGTGGTATCAGGAACTTATATGGTTTCTGCCGCTTGGGTGCATTCTTCCGGTCCAGAGTTCTGAACGGAAGATTCTATCCTGCCCGGACTACTGGAAGTACAGGCCGTCAGCGCGGCTGTCATAAGCAGCAGGGTAATGATACAGCCTACGAGTTTTCTCATCAGGCATCCCTCCTTTGAAATGATTGTAAAAGATGCGAAGCCATTCGTCAAATGCATGGTTTATTGCGTTATCACGGAGTATCCGAAACGGATACCTCGAACACATCGCATACATCGTTTTTCCTGAGCTTCAGATGGTGGGACAAGAATGCTTCAATATCAAAGGCATTTTTAGGGTTTGCGTCGGCGGTGTACCGGAAATTGGGATGCTTGGTGATGTCGTATTTATCCGAAAGAAAGGGACGCACGCCACGCAGCTGCAGAATGCACTTGCCTCCATCCATGACCGCCAGCTCGTCCTGACTCATCAGTTCTTTTCCCAGCTTCTGATAGTTAAGAGAGTGGGAAGTTTCCCGACCGCGGCTTTCTCCCTGGTTGCAGGTGTCTATGGTCTCTTTGCCCAGCACGGCTGCCAGTTCCTTGAGGGTGGTGGGTTCCTTGCCGCCCAGGAAGATGGAGCAGTCCATGTTGCCGATGATGGTATCGGCGTTGTCTTTGTAGATGGCCTTCAGCTGTGACTGGGCCTGCAAGACCAGACAGGCAGAAATTTCCCGGCTTCGGATGGTTGCCACCAGCTTTTCCAGCCTGGGTATCTGACCAATGTTGGCACACTCATCTATGAGGCACCGCACATGGACCGGAAGGCGGCCGCCGTACACATCGTCGGCCTTTTCGCAAAGGAGATTGAACAGCTGGGTGTAGCACATGGAAATCAGGAAGTTAAAGCTGTCATCTGTGTCGCTCATAATGAGAAACAGGGCAGTTTTCCGGTCTCCCAGGGTGTCAAGCTCCAGCTCGTCATAGGCCGTGACCTCCCGGAGCTCCGCAATGTCGAACACTGCAAGGCGTGCACCGCAGGAAATCAGAATGCTTTTGGCTGTTTTTCCGGCGGCAAGCTTGTATTTTTTATACTGCCGGACTGCAAAATGCTGGGGATCCCGGGATTCCAGCTCGTCGAACATCATGTCCACGGGATTTTTGAAGTCCTCGTCATCCTCCCGGACTTCCATGGCGTTTATGAACTCAATGAGAGTGGCGAAATTCTGCTCCTCCACCGGGGCTTCGTAGTGGATATACCCAATGAGGGCGCAGTAAAGAAGTGTTTCTGCCTTGACCCAGAAATCCTCACCGGCCTTACCTTCGCCTTTGGTATTGGCAATCAGAGTGGTTACCAGCTTCAGAATATCCTTCTCCGAGCAGATATAAGCAAAGGGGTTATAGTGCATGGACTTCTTGAAGTTGACGGTGTTGAGGACCTTTATCCGGTAAGGTTCATAAATGACCTTCCCATGCTTATCCTTCATGGGCTTTCCATGTTTATCTAACTTGGGTGCACCCCGTAGGAGCATCCGCCCGCACTCTATCAGGATGGTGCCCTTCGGGTCTGTGATTACATAGGAACTGTGCATCTGCATCAGGTTTGGCTTGAGCCAGAACCGGGTCTTGCCGGAGCCGGAACCGCCGATCACCAACACGTTCTTGTTTCTGGCTGTTTTCGGATTTTGGGGACGGCTGTTCATGGTGAGCCGTTCTGTCTGGGTCAGAATCACATTGTTCTGAAATACCGGATCGATGTAGGGGGCGATGTCCTTTTGGGTGCCCCAGCGGGAGGAGCCGTATTCTACTCCTTTCCGGTACTTCCGGGCATTTTTGCTTTTGCAATAGACTGCCAGCCGCAGGAGAATACCACAGCCAAATCCTACCAATAAATCCAACGGGTGCAGGCTGGGCCAGAAGCTTTGCAGGGCGGAGGGAAGAGCGGAAAACAGGGAAAGTAACTTCTCCCCAATATTTGTCCCCACAGCCAGTCTCCAGGCTTCTCCCAGGTTTGTGGCAAAAAGTCCGATGAGGATGTACTGCAGATTCAGAAAGAGGAGTTTCTTGAATTTATTCAACGCTCCAGTTCCTTCTTCTTGGTTCGAACTGCCACGGCATTTTTGACCAGCTCTTTGAAGCGGCTCAGCTTAGCAAGTACAGAAGGCCGCTTGGCTTTCTGGGCTTTTTTGATTTTCTTATTCGTGTACTCAGTGAAGGCGGCCGTCAGGGCATCTGCATCCCGTCCTTTGAAGAAAATAAGGTACTTGGGCGGGGAACTGCTCCGGTCCTTTTTCACCGCATAGTCCACGCCGTATTTCCGGGCAATCCGCTCGAAGTCTTTGATGGAGGGGGCGGTGATTTCGATGTTGGAAACCCCTTGGTTCTGCCCAATCAGCTGTTTTACAGTCTGTTTCCCTCGGGGCTTTACCTCTGCGGCCCGCTTGTCCTGCTTTTGCAGTTTTCTTCCTTTCTGGTGATTCATGTACTTGGTGACGGCGGATTGAAGCAGCCTCCCGGAAAACTTTGTACTGTTCACAATCAGGGTCAGGGTTCTGTTTTCAATTTCTTCCTGCATAGAATTCCTCCTTCAAAAATGGTTTTGCAAGCCGGGTGCATCACAGCATCAGAAGAATCAGGTCCCGCAGTCCGGAAAAGAACAGCTTTCCTTCCGGTGTCACCAGAGTGTAGGAACCAAAGTGGCCGTTTCGGCAGAAGTCTTTGACACAGAACAGCCGTTCATTGCTGGGCTTTGCGTAGGGGAGTACGTTTCCGGATTCGGTACGGTATACAAACCGGTACTCCAGCAGGAATCGGACAAACTGCCGCTCCGGAACGGACAGCTCCTTTGCAGTGATGCGCAGGTTGGTGTTCTGGCTTGCGTCGATGAACAGGTCGTAATACTCCGCCTTGCTTTCCAGCAGTGCGTTTTCTTTCCGCAGCGTCGCATTTTCTTCCTGCTCAGCCAGCAGCTCGGAACAGAGCTTCATCAGCGCCTCCGGGGAAGTGGCGACTTCCCAAAGTTTTTCTTTGGTCATATAGGCTCCGTGCTTCCGGATAGCAGGCATCACCTCGTCGAATACCCATTTTTCAAATCGTTCCGCAGATGGCAGCTTGCTGTGAACAATCAGGCGGAATACATCTCCTTCGGGGATAAATGTCATTCGGATGGTCTGCCCGGAACTTTGGGGATGAGGTACGTCGCGTTTCGTGACGTACCGGCAATGACGGGAAACTGAGGCCCGGGAATTGCTGTAGCCCAGTGCGTTGGCCACATCCAGACCAGAGAACAGGTAACTTCCGTTTTCTTCGATGATGCGTACAGAGCCAAACTCCGGATTGTTAAAAAATTCCATCTGATTCATGTTGTTCCTCCTTGGGCATAAGAAAAGACGGCCTTACCAGCCGCCTGTGTTCATGTCGTGATTTACTTGTATGGTGCAGTGGTTGTTCATGGTGGAGGGGGCATTGAAAAGCACGGACAGCAGGTACTGCTTCATGTCCCGCACCTGGGTTGTATTTCTTTGCAGGCAGTTCATCACATACCGGATATGTTCACCGTTCAGCTTCAGAAACTTGGAGCGCACCACTTCATGGGGGTAGTCACTCCGGCAGATCCGTGTGTTTTGCCGCTTGGCACAGACGGTTTCCACAATCAGGTTTACGATCTCGTCCAAATCTTCCCGGTAAAGCTTAAAGTCGTGGGACAGAATGTCGTACTCGATGTTCTCCAGAATCAAATCCCGATAACATTCTATCTCTGAGGCAGACATCGCATCCCTTCCTTTCCGATCCGGCGGCCCCGCCGCCGCTTTTTCCCGGAAGGGAATGGAATCGGTATTTGATTCATAAGTATTTTGTTTTTGGGTATTTTGTTTATCTATATTTAATTCTGCGGGGGTTTCCGTATCCGGCATATCCAGATACGGCTTTTCCGTATCTGGTGAAGCCATATCCGGCTGAGGTTGTTCGTAGATTACATATTCGGTGTCGCGGATTCGTCCGCAACAGTCCCGTAGCTGGTGACGCACGATGTAACCGGCAATTTCCAGCTCCCGCAGAGCACCGCCGATGGCGTCTACGCCCTCTTTGCAGATTTTTGCAAGGCCGCGGGTGGTGTAGTTCCAGTCCTCCGGCAGGGACAGCATCATGGAAAGCAGTCCCTTGGCTTTCAAAGACAGCTGTTGGTTTCTCAGGTGATGATTGCTCATTACGGTATAATCTCGGGTTCGCTCAATGCGAAATACAGCCATGGCTTTGCTCCTTTCCGTATGTCATTTACCTGCGGCGCTTGTCCGGTTTGAAGTCCAGAATGTGGCCCTCGATCACCCGGGCATACCGCTTGATTTTGATTTCCCGGCGCTTCTGACTGAGAAGGGCGGCCTGATATCGGTCCTCTGTGAGAAAAAGCCGCACTTCCTCTCCGGGGCTTCCGAAGGAGCAAGACCGCCAAACCATAAACTCAATCATCCAGTGCGTACTGTCCTGAAAACGCTCTACGGCAAGTATGTTGTGTCCTTTCAGTTCACGGGCAGAAATGTCTCTCATAAGCAGCTCCTCTCTCAGCGTTCTTGTTGCTGCTGGCGCTTTTTCTGCCAGGCTTCCAGCAGCTTGATAATGGTTTCCTGCATTCGCTGGGGGGTGTAGCTTTTGGGAAAATACTTTCGCAGGGTGCCGGAATCCAAAGTCACTTTATCCCATTCGCTTTTCTTCTCTTCGGAGAGAATTGCCTGAACCACATTTTCCGAAAGTTTGCCTTCCTGACTGAACCGCTTCATCCGCTGAGCCTGGGATAGGGAAGGGGTAGCCTGTGCGTAGTCCATGCCGTCCAGGACCATCCTTTGTTCTTCGGGACTCAGGAAAGACAGCTCGTAGGCCGGGTTGAAGGCAATTTTCTTTTCGTCCACCATATCCAGAAGTGCGGGAATCAGCTCGGTAAGACGAATATAGCGTTGAATCTGGTTACGACTCTGGCCAACTTGATCGGCCAAAATATCGCGGGACTTCATTCCACTCAACTTGTGCCCAAGTTGGGCACAAGTTAAATCCAACCGTTCCCCTTGATGTTTCATTGCCTCCAGCTTCATCTTATAGGCAAAAGCCCTTTCGCTGGGAAAAAGGGTTTCCCGCTGTAAATTGCTGTCAACCATGATGATGGTGGCAGCATCATCATCCAGATCCCGGACGATAACCGGCATGGTTTCCTTCTCTGCCAGCTGACTGGCCCGGTGCCGCCTGTGCCCGGATACCAGTTCATATCCGCCTGCCGGATCCGGACGGGCGATGGCAGGCACCAGAACACCGTACTGCCGAACGCTGTCAGCGGTCTCAAGCATAGCCTCATCATCCTTGACTTTGAAGGGATGGTTTCGGAAGGGGTGGAGTTCTTCCAGCGGGATTTCCTGCACTTTCTCCAGTCTGGCATCCTTGCGTCCTTCTTCTGTAGAGAACAGATCATCTACCGATGCCAGCTCTACTTTTTTCGCGCTGCTTTTCAATCTGCAACACCTCCTTTGTAAGACTTTCGTAGCTTGCGGCAACCTTGCCACTGCGGTCATGGGCAAAAATGCTCTTGCCTTCGGCGCTGCTTTCCTTTGCCCGGACAGAGTGGGGAATCTCTGCTTTGAAAACCTTGAGTTTGCTCCCGTAGGTATCCCGCAGCAGTGAGGCAATCTCCCTGGCAAAATTGGTGCGGCTATCCACCATTGTCAAGAGGATGCCGTCAATCTGAAGCTTGGGGTTGATCTGCCGCTTCACCTTGTTCACCGTAGAGAGCAGCTGTTCCAGACCCTTGGCGGGCAGGTACTCCGCTTGGACGGGGATTATGACTCTGTTGGCAGCTGCCAGGGCGTTGACCGTAAGCATGGCCAGGGAGGGCTGGCAGTCAATGAGAATGTGGGTGTAGTGTCCTTTCAGCGTGTCCAGATACTGCCGCAGGATGGTTTCCCGGCTCATGGCGTTTACCAGGGAGACCTCCATGCCGGAGAGCTGGATATTGGCAGACATCAGATCTACACCCTCCGGGTGGTGTAGAATCCCTTCGCCGGGGCGTAACGGCTCGTCCATAAGAATCCTGCCCATGGCCTCAGACAGGGTAAAGGGGAGCTTGTCCGGCTGGGAGTGCCCCAGACTGATGGTCAGGCTACCCTGGGGGTCTGCATCTATCAGCAGCACTTTCTTCCCGGCCTGGACCAGCCCAACTCCTAGGTTCACACAGGTAGTGGTTTTGCCGACACCACCTTTTTGGTTTGCGACAGCGATGATTTCCGTTTTCAATGATCGCACCTCATTTCTTGAATTTCGTTATGGATATAGATCTTCCATGTGCCTGAAATAGAAAAAGCACCCAGTGAAATACTGAGTGCTTTTCGTCATATTCAAATCAAACATATCACATTCTGCCAGATTCAGCCAAACCCTTCAGACTGCCGCCAATGGTATCCGGGAGGGGAGGGAAGACACCCCGGAATATAGGGGAATTACAGGAGGTCTAGCCCATGCTTTATCCCGCACCCGCTTTTTGAGGCAAAAATTAGCCAATTTTTGCTGAAATTTAACCCTAAAAAAGTTCGGAAAACTCGGTAAAATAAGTCAAAGAATTTCAAACTATTTCAGAAATAGACAAAACTTATTGATATAAAAAATCCCTGAAAACCAGAGGCTTCCAGGGATTTTCTGAATATTTCCGATGAAGTTTAGCGCTTGGAGAACTGGGGAGCGCGACGGGCGGCTTTGAGGCCGTATTTCTTTCTTTCCTTCATTCTGGGGTCGCGGGTCAGGAAGCCGGAGGCCTTCAGGGAGCCGCGGAATTCGGGGTTCAGAGTCAGCAGGGCACGGGAGATGCCGTGACGGATAGCGCCGGCCTGGCCGGAAACGCCGCCGCCAGCCACATTGACAACCACATCCACTCTGTCAACCATGCCGGTGGAAACCAGGGGCTGACGGACAATGAGCTTTAGGGTGTCCAGGCCAAAGTACTCGTCGATGTCGCGGCCATTGACAATGATGGAACCGGTGCCGTTCTCGTAAACACGAACACGGGCAACGGAGGACTTACGACGGCCGGTGCCGTAATGATACTTCTTCTTGCTCTCGTACATAATCGATTACCTCCAAATCAGTCCAGGGTCCAGGCTTCGGGCTTCTGGGCAGCGTGAGGATGCTCATTACCCTTGTACAGGTGCAGACGGGTCATGCTGGTACGGCCCAGGGAATTCTTGGGCAGCATGCCCTTGACAGCCAGCTCCATGGCGTATTCAGACCGCTTCTCCATCATGATGCGAGCCTTGGTCTCCTTCAGACCGCCGATCCAGCCGGATACCCGGTAGTAGATCTTCTGCTCAGCCTTCTTGCCGGTGAGAATGGCCTTGTCGGTGTTGATGATGATGACGTAGTCACCGCAGTCAACATTGGGAGTGAAATCAACCTTGTGCTTGCCCCGCAGCAGGTTAGCAGCGATGACAGCGGTACGGCCCAGGGGCTTGCCGGCGGCATCCAGAACATACCACTTGCGCTCCAGGGTCTCCTTCTTTGCTAAAGTAGTGGACATTATGCGTTCCTCCAATTAGGTTAAAATATTTTGACAAATTCATGCGCAGGCATTACAATGTCTGCAAAACGCTTGATTTTTATATCACAGGATTGAAAAAATGTCAATTGGTTTTTGACGTAAATTTATGAAACCAAATATAAACTCGTAAATGCTCTTAAATCCTCTGATATACTCTCGTTTTCTCGCTTGCTATTTTTCTATAAAAATTGGAGGAATTGTGCCTATGCAGAAGTTAGTTGGCCTCGTCCGCCGTTGTGTGGAAGATTATCATATGATTGAATCCGGAGATAAAATTGCCGTTGGGGTGTCCGGCGGAAAAGACTCTCTGGCACTGTTGGTTTTTTTGGCAGAGTTGCGAAAATATAACCATATTCCCTTTGAACTGGGAGCCATTACCATTGATATGGGGTTGGGGATGGACTATTCTGGCATTGAGAATCTGTGTCGGGAGCTGGATTTGCCCCTGCGGATTGTGAGAACGGAAATCGGCCCCATTATCTTTGACTACCGGAAAGAGAAGAATCCTTGCTCTATGTGCGCAAAAATGCGTAGGGGAGCGCTGAACCAGGCAATCCTGGACATGGGATACAATAAGCTGGCATTGGGTCACCACTACGACGATGCTGTGGAGACTTTTGTGATGTCACTGCTTTTTGAAGGGCGTATCAGCTGCTTTCAGCCGGTTACGGAACTGGACAGAACCGGAATTACCCAAATCCGGCCTATGCTATACATCCACGAAGTTACGATTGATAACTTCGCAGCCCGGGCAAAGCTGCCGGTGCTGACAAATCGCTGCCCGGTGGATAAGCATACCAAGCGGGAAGAGGTGAAGGAGTTGGTATACAGCCTGTCCAAAACCTATCCGGATTTGAAGGAGCGGATTTTTGGTGCCATGCAGCGCTATCCGCTGCCCGCCTGGGAGCCCCGGGGAAGATACAAACGCCCCAAAGACCAGGTATGAAAATTTTACCAATGGGACATACTGCCAATGAAGGAGGCGGTATGCCATGGTGAAAGGAATATCCAAGCAGGTGATTGTGGTCCAATCTCCGGACCCAAAGCTGTTTGAGCAAGCAATCTTTATTCTGAAGGAGGGGGCTGTGGAGGCTGGCGGGGTGACAGATCAGCAGCTCCTCAGCGAAGCAAATCGGCTGATTCGCAGCGGTAGAGGGGAGAAACTGGGAATCCGGCGGATTTACGGCCCCATTTGGGCCTGCGCAGGCGCACTGCTTACCGGCATTGCCTGGGTGATATGTGCTTTATTATAGATTGCAGAAAGAGCTTCTGTGTGCTATAATTCCTGGAAAGTACAGTTTTACAGATAGAAAGAGGTGCGAAAATGCACATTGGAAGCATAGAGATAGAAAATCCTCTGTTTTTGGGGCCCATGGCAGGGGTGACGGATTGGGCGTTTCGGACAGTCTGCGCTGAGCAGGGAGCAAACGTTACGGTGACGGAAATGGTCTCCTCCCGGGCACTGGTATACCGGGACAAAAAGAGTGCAGCACTGCTGAAGAAAAATCCCGGTTCTGTCTGCGGTGCCCAGATTTTCGGAAACGACCCGGCAATTATGGCGGAGGCTGCCCAACTGGCTTTGGAGATTTCCGGCTGTGATTTTCTGGATATTAATATGGGCTGCCCCATGCCAAAAATTGCCAATTCCGGGGATGGCTGCGGCCTTATGCGCACGCCGGAGCTGGCAGGGGAGATTGTCCGTGCTGTTACAGATGCGGTCAGCGTACCCGTAACGGTGAAATGCCGCCTGGGATGGGACAAGGGGAGTATCAATGTGCTGGATTTTACCCGGCGCATGGAACAAAACGGTGCAGCACTGGTGACGGTTCATGGACGAACCCGCTCCATGCTGTATACCGGTGTGGCAGACTGGGACATGATACGAAAGGTCAAGGAACAACTGTCCATCCCGGTGATTGCCAACGGAGACATTGTGGATGCAGCTTCGGCACTAAAATGCAGGAATTGGACCGGAGCTGACGGCTTGATGATTGGTAGAGCTTCATTTGGTGACCCATGGATATTTGCCCAGGTTCAGGCAGCTCTTTCCGGAAATCCTGTGCCGGAACGTCCGCCTTTGCGGGAGCGGGTAGAAACAGCCCTGAAACAGTTCCGTCTGGCCTATGAGGACAAAGGGGAGCACATCGCCTGTCTGGAGGCGAGAAAGCACTTTGCCTGGTATCTGCGGGGTGTTGCTCACAGTAACTACTACAAGGCGCAGATTTCCAATATTTCCAAAATGGAGGATATTGAAAATATTGCCAGAGGTATCCAGCGGGATCTCCAATAATTGCATTGTATGATTGTTTCCGCCGTTTCACATGATAACCGGGAGGTGATTTGTGTGAAGCGGCGTATTTTATTGTTATTGCTGATTTTCCTGTTTCCGGTACAGCAGGTGGAGGCAGAGCCTATCCGGTGGGTAGACTTTTCTATTCCCTATGAATCATTGAAATATGCACTGGATACAGACATCGCCGCTGCTGAACAGGAGCAGCATTTGGGCTGGATACAGACCTTGGCTCTGGCGGGATGCCGCACAGGGGGAAAGTGCGCCCTGACCTCCGTAAAACAGGCGGTGGTGGACTTGCGGACGGGGAAATCCCCTGAGGAACTTTTGGGTGCCTTATATAAGTATTATGATTATTATTTTCAGGCTTACACGGCGGTTTTGGGGGGACTTGTGGGGCATTATGCCATTTTGGACAATGGACAGTGGAAAGAAACTTATGGCCTGAAAGTCTTTTCTCCCATTGCTGCCGGTTATGGGTACAGCCATTGTTCGGATTTTGGAAACAGCCGCACCTATGGCTTTGCCAGAAAACATTTGGGCAACGACCTGATGGGCAGTCTGAGAACCCCTATTGTTGCAGTGGAAGGCGGCGTGGTGGAGGCTTTGGGCTGGAACCAGTATGGAGGTTGGCGGGTGGGAATCCGTTCCTTTGACGGAAAACGGTACTATTACTATGCCCACCTGCAAAAGGATCATCCTTTTGCGGAAAACCTGAAAGAGGGGGATATGGTTCAGGCCGGAGATTTGATTGGATTCATGGGAAGAACCGGCTACTCCCAAAAGGAAAATGTAAACAACATTGAATCGGTACACCTGCATTTCGGTATGCAGTTGATCTTTGATGAGAGCCAGAAGGAGTGTAATTCAGAAATCTGGGTAAATGTATATTATTTGGTCCGTCTGCTCTCCCAACACCGCTCCAGTTTGAAGAAAACAGATGCAGGGTGGCAACGTGTGTATTCCTATAAGGATTTGTATACCGGGAGCCTGGATTTTTATCTTGGAAAAGACCCAAAAAGTATTTGACAAAAACTGACCTTTGTGTTACAATCACCCGGATAAAAATATTAGGGGGAACGAAGCATGATGAACACCAAGATGAAGCTGAAAAGCGTTGGCTGTTCTATCCATCCTTCTTCTTTTTCCAATTCCGCTATGGAATTATTGTTTCCTTTTTTCAATTCCTCATATGTTGTTTTTCCCGGCTTTTGTGATGTGCATGTACATCTCAGAGAGCCGGGATTTTCTTATAAGGAAACAATCAAAACCGGAACGGCGGCTTGTGCAAGAGGCGGGTACACCAGTGTGTGTGCCATGGCCAATCTGAAGCCCGTGCCGGACAGCCTGGAAAATCTGAAGGTGCAAAGACAGCTGATTGAAGACACGGCGTCCATTCATGTTTATCCTTACGGTGCAATTACCGTAGGGGAGCAGGGGGAAGTCCTGGCAGACCTGGAGGAAATGGCTCCGTATGTTGCCGGATTCTCTGACGACGGACGGGGTGTCCAAAGCCGGGAAATGATGAAGCAGGCTATGGAGAAGGCAAAAAGCCTGGGAAAAGTGATTGTGGCCCACTGCGAGGTAAATGAACTGCTGGAAGGCGGTTACATCCATGACGGCGCTTACTGTGCGGCCCATGGACACAAGGGCATTTGCAGTGCCAGCGAGTATGAGCAGATTGCAAGAGATCTGGAACTGGTGGCAGAAACCGGCTGCGCTTATCATGTGTGCCACATTTCCACCAAGGAAAGCGTTGACCTGATTCGCAAGGCGAAGAAACAGGGGCTGGATGTGACCTGTGAAACCGCCCCCCACTACCTGGTGATGGATGACAGCTTCCTGCAGGAGGATGGCCGGTTCAAGATGAATCCGCCTCTGCGCAGCCCGGAGGACCGGAAGGCGTTGGTGGAAGGCTTGCTGGACGGCACCATCGATATGATTGCAACAGACCACGCTCCCCACAGTCGAGAGGAAAAGAGTAAGGGCCTGGCAGGCAGTGCTTTTGGTGTGGTGGGTATTGAAACCGCATTCCCGGTGATGTATACCCACTTTGTGAAAACCGGACTGCTCACATTGGAGCGGCTGGTCCAGTTGATTTCGGAAAATCCCCGGAAGCGGTTCCACCTGCCTATGGGTGATGATTTTACCGTGTGGGATTTGGATGAGGAATTTACGGTAGACCCGGAGCAGTTCCTCTCCATGGGCAGAGCTACCCCCTTTGCAGGCTGGAAGCTGAACGGCACCTGTGTGCTGACGGTTTGCCAGGGTAAGGTTGTATACAGCAGATAATTCAGGAGGTAAGTATTATGGCAAAAAGAACGGACATCAAGAAAATTTTGATTATTGGCTCCGGCCCCATTGTGATTGGACAGGCTGCGGAGTTTGACTATGCAGGCACCCAGGCCTGCCTGGCTTTGAAGGAGGAGGGCTACGAGGTTGTCCTGTGCAATTCCAACCCCGCCACCATTATGACCGATACCACCATTGCGGACAAGGTTTACATGGAGCCTCTGACTTTGGAGTACATTGCCAAGATCCTCCGTTATGAGCGGCCGGATGCCATTGTCCCCGGCATTGGCGGACAGACCGGTCTGAACTTAGCCATGCAGCTGGAAAAGAAGGGCGTTCTGAAGGAGTGCGGCGTGGAGCTTCTGGGCACCAGCAGCACCTCCATAGAGCGGGCAGAGGACCGGGAGCTGTTCAAGGAGCTGTGCCAGTCTATCGGAGAGCCCACCATCCCCTCTGAGATTACTTACAATCTGGAGGAGGCCAAGGCTGCTGCTCTGCGGATTGGCTATCCTGTGGTTCTGCGTCCTGCCTTCACTCTGGGCGGCACCGGCGGCGGCTTTGCCAATAACGAAGAAGAGCTGATTGAAATCGGCATGAACGCCTTTAAGCTGTCTCCTGTGCACCAGGTGCTGATTGAAAAGAGCGTCAAGGGCTATAAGGAAATCGAGTTTGAGGTCATGCGTGACTCCAATGACCATGCCATCACCATCTGCGGCATGGAGAACATCGACCCGGTGGGTGTTCACACCGGTGACTCCATTGTGGTAGCCCCCATCATGACCCTGAACGACCACGACCTGAAGATGCTTAACGACAGCGCCATCAAGATTATCCGGGAGTTGAAGATTGAAGGCGGCTGCAATGTGCAGTTTGCCCTGAACCCCAACAGCAGCGAGTATTACCTCATTGAGGTTAACCCCAGAGTGTCCCGTTCCTCTGCATTGGCTTCCAAGGCCAGCGGCTATCCCATTGCCCGGGTGACCGCCAAGATTGCAGTGGGTATGGCTCTGGAGGATATCCAGATTGCCAACACCACCGCCGCTTTTGAGCCCTCTTTGGATTATGTGGTGGCAAAGCTCCCCAGATTCCCCTTCGACAAGTTTGCCTCCGCCAAGAACACCCTGGGCACCCAGATGAAGGCCACCGGTGAGGTTATGGGCATCGGCTCCAACCTGGAGGAGTGTCTGCTGAAGTCTGTCCGCTCCCTGGAAATCGGTGCCTGCCACTTCCACCTGCCCAAGTTTGACAGCTTCTCCACCCAGGAGCTGCTGGACTACATCAAAGAGTTCAAGGATGACAATATCTTCGCCATCACCGAGCTGCTGCGCCGGGATGTGCCCGTTGCTCAGCTCCACGAAATCACCAAGATTACCGCTTATTTCCTGGAATCTGTGAACCGGATTGTGGCCATGGAGCGGAGGCTCGCCGCCAATGTGGGAAGCGTGGAAGTACTGAAAGAGGCCAAGACCATGGGCTTCGGCGACAAGTTCATCGCAAAGCTCTGGGGCTGGAAGGAGCTGGAGGTTTACAACCTGCGTAAGGAAGAGAAGATGTTCCCGGTGTACCGGATGGTGGACACCTGCCATACCGGCGCCTATATTCCTTACTTCTACTCCTCCTACACCGGAGAAAATGCCTCCCGTCTGACGGAAAAGAAGAAGATCGTGGTGCTGGGCGCCGGCCCCATCCGTATCGGTCAGGGCGTGGAATTTGACTACTCCACCGTCCATGCGGTTACCACCATCAAGAACTCCGGCTATGAGGCCATTATCATCAACAACAACCCGGAAACGGTTTCCACCGACTACACCACGGCAGACAAGCTGTATTTTGAGCCCCTGACTCCGGAAGATGTGATGAACATCATTGAGTTTGAGAAGCCGGAGGGTGTGATTGCCTCCCTGGGCGGTCAGACTGCCATCAACCTGGCCCAGCCTCTCATGGACCGGGGTGTGAAGATTATCGGTACCGACTGCCAGGCCATTGAGCGGGCAGAGAACCGGGACAGCTTCGAGAAGATCCTGAAGGATCTGAACATTCCCCAGCCCAAGGGCCACGCCGTTACCAAGATTGAAGACGGCATTGCCGCTGCCAACGAAATCGGCTATCCGGTGCTGGTGCGTCCCAGCTTCGTTCTGGGCGGACGGGCTATGCAGATTGTAGCCAACGAGGAGCAGCTGCGCCACTACCTGAAAACCGCCGTGGAAATCGATGAGGACAAGCCTGTTCTGGTGGATAAGTACATTGAGGGCAGAGAGGTAGAGGTTGACGCCATCTGCGACGGCATCAATGTGTTTGTGCCTGGCATCATGGAGCTGGTAGAGCGCACCGGCGTCCACAGCGGCGACTCCATCAGCGTGTACCCCTCCTTCAGCATCTCCGACAAGGTGAAGGGCATTATCCTTCAGTATGCCAAGAAGCTGGGTCTGGGCATTGGCATCGTAGGCCTTTACAACATCCAGTTTATTGTGGATAAGGAAGACAATGTGTTTATCATTGAGGTGAATCCCCGTTCTTCCCGTACCGTACCCTTCCTGAGCAAGGCTACCGGCTACTCCCTGGCAGATATCGCCACGGAAGTGATTATGGGCAAGTCCCTGAAGGAGCAGGGTATCTTTGACATCTACCCGGAGGAGAGAAAGCGCTGGTATGTAAAGGTGCCTGTATTCTCCTTCAATAAGATTCGCGGTCTGGATGCCTACCTGTCCCCGGAGATGAAGTCCACCGGTGAGGCCATCGGCTATGACGACAAGATGAACCGCGCCCTGTATAAGGCACTTCAGGCCTCCGGTATGCACCTGCAGAATTACGGCACCGTCTTTGCTACCATTGCGGACAAGGACAAGGAGGAGGCTCTGCCCCTGATTCGCCGGTTCTATAACCTGGGCTTCAACATTGAAGCAACCGTGGGCACTGCCAACTTCCTGAAGAAGAACGGCATCCGTACCCGTGCTCTGGGCAAGATCAGCGAGGGCAACGAACAGATTCCCGAGGCTCTGCGCCAGGGACACATCGCCTATGTCATCAACACCAAGGAGCCTGGCTCTGAGGGATCCGACAATGACGGCCACGCAATCCGTAGAATCGCCACGGAGAACAATGTGACGATTTTCACCGCTCTGGATACGGTTCGGGTGCTGCTGGATGTTCTGGAGGAGACCACTCTGACCATTTCCACCATTGACGCCTGATTAAAGTCTATCCCGGAAGAGGAACTCTTCCGGGATAGAAAAGCATGAAAGGAGCACAGATGAAGCAGGGATTTTTTGAAATCACGGAAAATATACCCCTTACGGAAAATGTATACAAAATGGTGCTGCGGGGGGATGTTTCTGCCATTACCGCCCCGGGTCAGTTTGTAAATATCCAGCTGGACGGGCTTTATCTCCGCCGGCCCATTTCCGTATGCGATGTGTCCGGGGATGGTTTGACCATTATTTATAAAGTAGTAGGGAAGGGGACTGCCAAACTTTCCCAAATGCAAAGAGGCAGCCTCGACCTTCTCACCGGCCTGGGTAACGGCTATGATCTGTCCTGTGCAGGAGACCGCCCGGTGCTGCTGGGAGGCGGCGTTGGGGTTCCTCCCATGTACCTGCTGGCGAAAAGGCTTCTGGCAGAGGGAAAGCAGGTGCAGGTGATTCTGGGCTTCAACACCCAAAAGGAAGTCTTTTATGAAAAGGAATTCCGGGAACTGGGGGCCCAGGTGACGGTGACCACGGTGGACGGAAGCTACGGTACCCAGGGCTTTGTCACCGATGTACTGAAAGATATGGACTATACGTATTTCTATACCTGCGGCCCGGAGCCTATGCTGAAGGCCGTATACCGGGCAAGCCAAACCTCCGGGCAGATGAGCTTTGAGAAGCGTATGGGCTGCGGCTTTGGCGCCTGTATGGGCTGCTCCTGCAAGACCATTACCGGCTATAAGCGGATTTGCAAGGAAGGTCCTGTCATGCGGAAGGAGGAGATTCTGTGGGAAAGCTGAGTGTGAATCTGTGCGGGATTCCTCTGGAAAATCCCGTTATTCCTGCCAGCGGAACCTTTGGGTTCGGCTATGAATATGCAGAGCTTTACGACATCAACTGCCTGGGCACCTTCTCCTTCAAGGGCACAACCCGGGAGGCACGGTTCGGAAATCCTACACCCCGGATTGCAGAGTGCACCGCAGGACTGATCAATGCGGTGGGTCTGCAGAATCCCGGAGTGGAGCAGGTGATTGCCCGGGAACTGCCCAAGCTGAAAGAATGCTTCCACAAGCCTGTAATGGCCAATGTAAGCGGTTTTTCCGTGGAAGACTACGCCTATACCTGCCGTCTGCTGGATCAGCAGGAGCAGGTGGGCTGGCTGGAAGTGAATGTCAGCTGCCCCAATGTCCATGGAGGCGGCATGAGCTTCGGTACAGACCCCAAGGCAGCTGCGGAAGTAACCGCTGCGGTCAAGAAGGTCACCACAAAGCCTGTGATTGTAAAGCTCTCTCCCAATGTGACGGACATTGTATCCATCGCCAAGGCCTGTGAGGATGCAGGCGCCGACGGCATCAGCCTGATTAACACCATGCTGGGTATGCGGATTGATTTGCGCAGCCGCAAGCCCATCATTGCCAATACCATGGGCGGCTTCTCCGGTCCGGCTATCTTCCCTGTGGCTGTGCGGATGGTTTACCAGGTAGCAAAGGCTGTAAAGGTACCGGTGATTGGTATGGGCGGCGTTTCCTCTGCCGAGGATGTGCTGGAGATGATGCTGGCCGGTGCCACGGCGGTGGAAGTGGGTGCTGCCAATCTGGTAAACCCCTATGCCTGCCGGGACATTATCCGTGACCTGCCAGAAACTATGGCGCGTTATGGAATTGAAAATCTTTGTGATATTATAGGAGGCGTAAAATAATGGGTAAAGATGTAATTGTAGCTTGCGATTTTGCCAGCGGGGAGCAGGTTTTCTCCTTCCTGGACAAGTTTACGGAGAAGAAGCCCTTTGTGAAAATCGGAATGGAGCTTTTCTATGCAGAAGGCCCGGAGATTGTACGGCAGATCAAGGCCAGAGGCCACAAAATTTTCCTGGACCTGAAGCTCCACGATATTCCCAATACCGTGAAGAAGGCAATGGCTGTGCTGTCCAACCTGGATGTGGACATCTGCAACCTCCATGCCGCCGGAACCACTGCCATGATGCAGGCCGCTCTGGAGGGCCTGACCCGGCCGGACGGCACCCGGCCTCTGCTGATTGCCGTAACCCAGCTGACCTCCACCGATCAGGAGAGCATGGAGCGGGATTTGCTGATTCATGAGCCCATCGACCAGGTTGTCATGCACTACGCCAAGACCGCCAAGAATGCCGGTCTGGATGGCATCGTCTGCTCTCCTCTGGAGGCCGGAAAGGTGCATGAGGTTTGCGGCAAGGAATTCCTGACCGTTACCCCCGGTGTCCGGTTTGCCGACGGGGATGCAGGGGACCAGAAGCGGATTATGACCCCCGCCCAGGCCAAGGAGATTGGCTCTGACTACATTGTGGTAGGCCGTCCCATCACCGCTGCTGCTGACCCTGTGGCAGCTTACAACCGCTGTGTTGCGGAATTTTGTGACTGAAGAAAAGGAGAAATTGACCATGGAAAAGCTGATTGCAAAGGATTTACTTTCCATTCAGGCGGTATTCTTCCGCCCGGAGGAGCCCTTCACCTGGGCCAGCGGCATCAAAAGCCCGGTTTACACCGATAACCGCTTGACCCTGACTGCACCCGAAGTGCGTACCCATGTGGAAGAGGGCCTGGCTGAGCTGATTCGGAAGAATTACCCGGATGTGGAAGTCCTTATGGGTACCTCCACCGCCGGTATTGCCCACGCAGCCATTGTGGGTCATATTATGAACCTGCCCATGGGCTATGTCCGCAGCGGCAGCAAGGACCATGGCCGTCAGAATCAGATTGAGGGCAAGCTCCTGCCCGGTCAGAAGGTGGTTGTGGTGGAGGATTTGATTTCCACCGGCGGCTCCTGCATCGAGGTGGTCAATGTCCTCCGGGAAGCCGGTGCCCATGTGCTGGGTATTGTGTCCATCTTCACCTATGGCATGCAGAAGGGTCTGGACCGTCTGGCTGCCGCCGATGTGAAGAATGTTTCCCTCACCAATTTTGATGTGATTGCCCAAGTGGCTGCCGAAGAAGGATACATCCGTCCCGAGGATGTGAAGCGGCTGATTGCTTTCCGGAATAACCCCTCCGATGAAAGCTGGATTGGAGAGCAGAAGGTATGAGAAGTCTGATTGATATTACGGATTTTTCCGTAGAAGAGTTGGACGGCCTGCTTCACACCGCCTGCGATATTATCGAGAACCCTGCCAAGTACGCCGATAGCTGCCGGGGAAAGAAACTGGCAACCTTGTTCTTTGAGCCCTCTACACGCACCCGGCTGAGCTTCGAGGCGGCTATGCTGGAGCTGGGAGGAAGCGTGATTGGTTTCAGTCAGGCCAGCTCCTCCTCCGCCAGCAAGGGGGAGAGCATGGCAGATACCGCCAAGATTCTCTCCTGCTATGCAGATATCATGGCCATCCGCCATCCTCTGGAGGGCGCCCCTTATGTGGCTGCCAGAAATACTTCCGTGCCGGTCATCAATGCCGGTGACGGCGGACACTGCCACCCCACCCAGACTCTGGCAGACCTTCTGACCATTTACCGGGAGGAAGGCCGTCTGAATAATCTGACCGTGGGCTGCTGCGGCGATCTTAAGTACGGCAGAACTGTACATTCTCTGCTGGCGGCTCTTTCCCGCTATGAAAATATCAAGGTAGTCCTGATTTCTCCGGAGGAGCTTCGTCTGCCCGGATATGTAAAATATGAGGTCCTGGACGGAAAGGGTATCTCCTACGAGGAGACCACCTCCCTGGAGGAGGCTATTCCTCAGCTGGACGTTCTGTATATGACAAGAATCCAGAGAGAGCGGTTTGACGACCTGGAAACCTATGAGCGTCTGAAGGATTCCTATATTCTGACCCCCGAAAAGATGCAGGCTGCCAAGCCCACCATGCGGGTGCTGCACCCGCTGCCCCGGGTCAATGAAATCAGTGTCAAGGTGGATGCAGACCCCAGAGCGGCCTATTTCCGCCAGGCTCTGAACGGCAAATATATGCGTATGGCGCTGATTCTGAAGCTTTTGGATGAGGCGAAGAAGGGTGTCCGGATGCCGGAACCGGAGGATGTGCTGGTAGACCGGCTGCACTGTGACAACCCCAGATGTATCTGCACCACAGAGCAGGAGCTGGAGCATATGTTCAAGTGCGTGGACAAGGAACGCCGTATCTATCGCTGCATCTACTGCGAGGCGAAGAAGACTCTGGAAGATTGAGGACATTCTCATAATCTTCACCAAAAACCGACAGGTTTTTACGGGAGAAGGCGGTGAAAAAAGAGAAAGCCTCAAGCCGCATTTACGCCGTCTTGACATGATTTTTGCGGCATGTTAAAATCGAGAAGGAAAGTAAATAGCGTTCTTTGCGACTGACGGAATCAGTGGGTAACCACAGGGGAACAAAGAATGTAGAAAAAGCCGACCGTCTGGGCGCATTTAACCGCTATAGGTTAAGTGCGCCCTTTTGGATTCTATAAAGGGTCTCGGCCGTTTATAGAAAATGACTTATGGAGGTGTCTCATGAAAAAAGTAGGAATCGTCATGGGAAGCGACAGCGATCTGCCTATCGTTCAGAAGGCTGTGGATACGCTGAAGAGCCTGGATATCCCCTACGAGGTTCACATCTACTCTGCCCACAGAACACCTGTGGAGGCCAGAGATTTTGCGGTGAATGCCAGAGCCAACGGCTTTGGTGCAATCATTGCAGCCGCAGGCATGGCAGCCCATCTTGCCGGCGCCATTGCAGCCAATACTACATTACCGGTTATCGGAATCCCTTGCAAGGGACCCGTTTTAGACGGCATTGATGCCCTTTTATCAACAGTCCAGATGCCCTCCGGCATACCTGTCGCCACTGTTGCCATTAACGGAGCTGTCAATGCCGCTTTGCTTTGCGCTCAGATTCTGGGCGTATCCGAGCCTTCCATCGCCGAGAAGCTGGATGCGAAACGGGCTGCCGATGCAGCAAAGGTTCTGGCAAAAGACCGGGAACTGGCACAAAATCTGTAAAACTTTTCAATCAAAAGGAGAAAAAACATCATGGAAAAGAAACTCGTTTACACCGGAAAGACCAAGAATGTTTACGCACTGGACAACGGCAACTACCTGCTGAAGTTCAAGGATGACTGCACCGGCAAGGACGGCGTATTTGATCCCGGTGAAAACTCTGTTGGCTTGACCATTGACGGCGTGGGTGATGTGAATCTGCGGATGTCCGTTTACTTCTTTGAGAAGATCAATACTGCTGGCATCAAGACCCACTATGTAAGTGCCAACCTGGACGACACCACTATGGAAGTGCTGCCTGCCAAGGTGTTCGGCAAGGGCCTGGAAGTTATCTGCCGTCACAAGGCTGTTGGCAGCTTCTTCCGCCGTTACTCCGACTACATTGAAGAGGGTGCCGATCTTCCCGAGTATGTGGAAATGACCTTCAAGAACGATGCCAAGGGCGATCCCCTGGTTACCAAGGAAGGCCTGATTGCTCTGGGCGTTATGACCAGCCAGCAGTATGACGACATGGTGGCCATGACCCAGAAGATTACCCGCATTGTTGCCGATGACCTGAAGGAAAAGGGCCTGGTGCTGTATGACATCAAGTTCGAGTTCGGCTACGATGCCGACGGCAAGGTAATGCTCATTGACGAGATTGCTTCCGGCAATATGCGTGTTTACAAGGACGGTCAGTACGTCGACCCCATGACCCTTTCCAAGCTGTTCTTCGCTTGATGGCACACCTGTAAAGGAGGCACATTATGGGTGGCTTTTTTGGAGCCGTTGCACACCGGGACGTGGTTCTGGATGTGTTTTTCGGCGTGGACTACCACTCCCATCTGGGAAACCGGAGAGCGGGCATGGTGGTGTACGACGGAGAAAGCGGCTATCAAAGACAGATTCACAGTATTGAAAATACCCCTTTCCGTACCAAATTTGAGGCAGATTTGCACAAGTTCTCCGGTCACAGCGGAATCGGCTGTATCAGCGACACAGACCCCCAGCCCTTGCTGGTGCGGTCCCATCTGGGATTGTTCGCCATTTCTACTGTGGGAATCATCAACAATGCGGATGCTTTGGTTGAGAAGTACTTCTCCGACCATGGGCATCAGTTCATGGCTATGTCCTCCGGAGCCGTCAATGCTACGGAGCTGACAGCAGCCCTGATCAATGAAAAAGAGACCCTTATCGAGGGTATTCACCATGCCCAGCAGGTGATTGATGGGTCTGTGACCATTTTGATTTTGCAGGAGAACCGTATTATTGCGGCCCGGGATCGTCTGGGACGTCTGCCGGTTCTGGTTGGCAAGGGCGAAGACGGCTGCTGTGTGTCCTTCGAGTCCTTTGCCTACAGCAAGCTGGGCTATACCGACCATTACGAGCTGGGGCCGGGTGAAATCGTATCGGTGACAGCTGAGGGTGTGGAACAGCTCAGCGCTCCCGGCAAAGAAATGAAAATCTGCGCCTTTTTGTGGACGTACTACGGTTATCCCAATTCCAACTATGAGGGCAGAAATGTGGAGGTCATGCGTTACCGCAACGGTGAAATCATGGCCCAGAAGGAGATGGCCCGGGGCACTTTGCCGGATGTGGACTACATCGCCGGCGTGCCGGATTCCGGCCTGCCTCATGCCATCGGCTATGCCAATTTCTGCCACAAACCCTTTGCAAGACCCTTTGTAAAGTACACCCCCACCTGGCCCCGCTCCTTCACCCCGGCCAACCAGTCTGTGCGGAACCAGGTGGCAAAGATGAAGCAGATTCCTGTACCGGAGCTGATTCAGGGGAAGAAGCTGCTGTTTGTGGATGATTCCATTGTCCGGGGAACCCAGCTGCGGGAGACAGTGGACTTCCTGTACGAAAGCGGTGCCAAGGAAGTGCATATGCGCTCTGCCTGCCCGCCTGTGCTGTTCAACTGTAAGTACCTGAACTTCTCCCGAAGCAACTCCGTCATGGAGCTGATTGCAAGAAAGACCATGTACGAGCTGGAAGGGGAGGAGGCGGACAAGCATATCGACGAATATGTGGAGTCCACCACCGAAAGAGGCCAGTGCCTGGCCAAGGCCATCTGCAAGAAGCTGGGCTTTGACTCTCTGGGCTACCAGTCCCTGGACGGACTGCTGGAGTCTATCGGCATTGACAAGGAGAAAATCTGCACTTATTGCTGGAACGGCAAAGAATAATGATTAAAGGAGCTTAACCTGCCATGGAGAAAAGTTATTCCGAGAGCTACGCTGCTGCCGGTGTTGACATTACCGCCGGCTACAAGTCCGTAGAACTGATGAAAAAGCATATTAAGCGCACCAGAAACGAGGGCTGCCTGGATGATGTGGGAGGCTTCGGCGGCTGCTTTGGCCTGAATCTGGAAGGCATTTCTCAGCCGGTGCTGGTATCCGGTACCGACGGGGTGGGAACAAAGCTGAAAATTGCCATGCTTCTTGACAAGCATGACACCATTGGCATCGACTGTGTTGCCATGTGCGTCAATGACATCATCTGCTGCGGCGCCAAGCCCCTGTTCTTCCTGGATTATATTGCCTGCGGCAAAAATATCCCCGAGAAGATTGCTGACATTGTGGGCGGCGTTGCAGAGGGCTGTGTCCGTGCCGGCTGCGCCCTGATTGGCGGCGAGACGGCAGAACACCCGGGCATGATGGCAGAGGACGACTATGACCTGGCCGGCTACTGCACCGGTGTGGTGGACAAGTCCAAAATCATTGACAACAACACCATGAAAGCCGGGGATGTGGTGATTGCCCTGGCTTCCACCGGTGTCCATTCCAACGGCTTCTCCCTGGTGCGGAAGGTCTTCGACATTGAAAATGCCGATCTGACCTCCCCCAGAGAGGAACTGGAGGGAAAATCCCTGGGCGAGGCACTCCTGGAGCCCACCCGCATCTATGTGAAGAGTGTTCTGGCTCTTCTGGAAAAGGTACAGGTGAAGGGCATCTCCCACATCACTGGCGGCGGCTTCTATGAGAACATCCCCAGAAGCATCCCCGATGGTCTGGGTGCCCGGATTGACCGGAGCAAGGTCAAGATCCTGCCCATCTTCCAGCTGATTGCCAAGACCGGCAATATCCCCCAGCGGGATATGTTCAACACCTTCAATATGGGCGTTGGCATGAGCATCGTGGTAGCGAAAGACGATGTGGAAACTGCCCTGAGCATTTTGAAGGACTGGGGCGAGGACGCCTATGTGATTGGCGAAATCGAAGAATCCCAGGATAAGATTACCATTTGTGATGAATGAGGTGCGCACCATGAATCCGGCCAGAATTGCCGTGCTGGTTTCCGGCGGCGGTACCAACTTGCAGGCACTGATAGATGCTCAGAAAAGTGGGATTCTCCACAGCGGCACCATTGCGGTGGTAATTTCCAACAATCCCAATGCCTTTGCCCTGGAAAGGGCAAGGCAAAATGGGATTGCATCGGAGATTGTCAGCAAGAAGGCCCTGGGCAGTCAGGCGGCTTTTGAGGATGGGCTGAAAGCGACCCTGAAAGCTTACGATATTGATTTGATTGTCCTTGCGGGTTTTATGTGCATCCTGAGTGAGAATTTTACCAGATGCTATGAAAAGAGAATTATCAATGTGCATCCGTCTTTGATTCCCTCCTTTTGCGGCGAGGGATTCTACGGGCTGCGTGTTCACCAGGCGGCTTTGGAGTACGGCGTAAAGGTAACCGGGGCGACGGTGCACTTTGTGAATGAAATTCCAGACGGCGGCGAGATTATCCTGCAAAAGGCTGTGGAGATTCAGCCGGGAGACACCCCGGAAGTGCTGCAGCGCAGGGTGATGGAACAGGCAGAGTGGATTCTCCTGCCCCAGGCTGTGGAGCTGGTTTCCAGCCAGATTTGTAAGGAATCATGCAGATAGCTTAGGAGGAATGGTCATGAATGTTTATGAAGTGAAAACCATGAAGGAGCGGCTGGAGGGCAATACCTATCCCGGTCGGGGTATTGTTGTGGGCAAGTCTGCCGATGGCACCAAGGCCTGCGCTGCTTACTTCATCATGGGCAGAAGTGCCAACAGCCGCAACCGTGTCTTTACCGTAAAGAACGGCGAGGTATTTACTGAGCCCTTTGATGCCTCCAAGGTAGAGGATCCCAGTCTGATTATCTATGCTGCCG
>OEQQ01000068.1_pt1 | contig 26351 bp, 21 predicted proteins | sample 1539741 | NCBI WGS metagenome assembly OEQQ01 (sample SAMEA3891876, study PRJEB23780) | metagenome | biome: terrestrial biome; feature: animal house; material: Caecal content | place: Italy | collected 2015-05-05
GTGGTGGGCTGGGTGGTTTCCGTCTGGGTCTGGGAGGGCTTGGTGCTGTGAATCCAGGCCTCGCCCTTGGGGGTATCCTCCTTGCTGCCCAGCGCCACCGCCGCCACAATCACCAAGGCCAGGGCGGCAACACCCGCCGCAACCCATTTCCAGGGTTTCCGGGCTGTGGGCTTTACAGGTTCCGGCCGGGGCTCCTGGATATCCAGGTCCCGGGCCAGCTCCTCCACCGTCTGGGTACGCTCCTTGGGCTGCACCCGCATACCCCGGAGGATTGCCCCATCCTGCTGGGGGGTGAGTCCCTGACAATAGTGGGAGGGGGGCTGCAAATCGTCATGCTCCAGCCGCTCCAGGGCAGAGGTGGGCATAACGCCGGTGAGCAAATAGTAGATGGTGGCACACAGGGCGTACACATCCGTATAGCTCCCCTGTCCGCCGGTAAGGTACTGCTCCACCGGGGCAAAGCCCTGCTTCAGCAGCACCGTCATGGAGTTGCCGCCGCCCACGTTTCTTGCGGAGCCGAAATCCAGCAGCTTCAGGGTGCCATCGGGCATCCACATGATGTTATCCGGTGTGATGTCCCGGTGAAGAACTCCCAGCTTGTGAATCACCGCCAAATCCCGCAGCAGCGGGGGCAGCTTGGGCAGCAGCTCTTCCGGGGGGATTTTCCCGCCCATCCGGGCGGCCTTTTCGTGGAGGGGGGTGCCGTCCAGGTATTCCATTACCAGATAGGCCGTGCCCCGCTTCTGGAACTGGTCCATCACCTGCACCACAGAGGGCACTTTGTCCATGGTGGCCAGCATCCGGGCCTCACCGCTGAAGCTTTCCAGTCCGGTTTTGAATTCCTCCTCATACCCCGGCTTGACCTGCACCGTACCGTCCTGGGCACGAACAGCGCTGCGCACGGGGAAGTACTCCTTCACCGCCACCAGCTCTCCCCGCTCCCGGTTCAACGCCCGGTATGTAATGCCGAATCCGCCCTGTCCCAGCACCTTTTGCAGCTGATAGGTGTAAAGGGTTCCCTCCAGAACCGTGCCGGAGGACATTCCCAGATTGTCCTGGGTGGTAAACAGCTGGGTTCCGCAGTGGGTGCAAAATGCCCCATCCCCCGGCTGATTGCATTTGGGACAATATTTCATGGTTTACATGCCTCCCTTCACATCAACTACAAAGGTCTCCTGCCGGGAAGCCAGGCTGAACCGGTCTCCCGGCTTCAGCTCCACCGCCTGATTTGCCGCCAGCCGCTGGCCGCCTCCCAGGTAGGTGCCGTAGCTGGAGCCTGCGTCCTTCAGGTAGAGCTTTCCCTCTACCACCGTCAGCTCACAGTGAACCCGGCTGATCCCCTTCACGTCCTGGGGGTATACCAGCTGGTTCATCTGGGGATCCCGCCCCAGGCGCACCACATGGTTCACCGCATAGCGTTTTCCCGCAAAGTACCCGGACACGCCCTGAATCCGGAAGCCGCTGTCCCCGGGAACGGTCTGGGGCTGGGGAGTCCGGTACACCGGCGCTCCTGCCCGGGGCTTTCCGCTTCCCTTTTTCCGCAGGACAAACCAGACCCCTGCTCCCACTGCCGCCAGGGCCACCACCACAATGGCAATCCAGCCCCAGCTGCTGCGGACATTGTAGTCAATGCCCAGCTCATCCAGGGCCTGACGCACATAATCAATGTAGATGGCATAGTTCAGGCTCTCTGTGGCGTTGGCGGTATAGGTGTTGACACCCACCACCTTGCCCTGGGAATTGATGAGGGGGCCGCCGGAATTGCCTCCGTGGATGGTGGCATCGTGCTGAATCACCTGCACATCCCCCTCAGAGGCCATGGTGGTAAACCGGGAGACAACGCCTGTGGTCACAGTCACATCGCTGACCCGGGAATTGTAGCTCTGGGTATAAGTGTATATGGGAAGCTGCTGGTTTCCGTTGGGGAAATAGTTTCCGGAAAACTCCCAGCCGGTAGCAGTGGACACATCGTCGCTCAGGGCAGGAAAGCCCAGGGCATAAACCTGCTGTCCCACGCCCAGGGTCTCCGCCCCCGCAGCCAGCTCCAGCGCCACCCGGCCCGGTACCCGCTCTCTGGCCTGCAAGACCGCAAAGTCGAAGTCCGGGGAGATGTAAAGCACATCACACGCAACCATCCGCTCGGTTTGGATGTCATAAATGGGGGGCAGGGCATCCACGGTATACAGCTGCCCCTCCGACTCCACCGCCCGGACGGTGGTGGTATAGGAATCTTCCTCCAGCATCAGATACACCCGCTGGGACTGGGTCAGGCTGCCGTCCTGATTGGCTGCCGTCACCACATGGCGGTTGGTTATAAAGATATCCGTTTCCTCTCCGATTTTGCCTACGCCAAAGGCAGAGCCTACGCCGGCGTAAACCATGCCGTCGGAAAGGGTTGTTTCCGCATACACCTGCACCACGCCGTTGGCCGCCTGGGCCGGTGTCTGATCCTTTCCCGCCACCATAACCGGCACCGACAGCACCAGGCACAGCACAACGAGAAATATCGCCATCCTTCTTTTCATGGCAATCGCTCCCTTCTTTTCTTCTTTTTCACAGGGTCTGCAGTGAACTTGCTCCACGGTCGGAGGTCTGCAGGCCTCAACACTGCAAAATCACAGCGGTGTAATTGTCCTGTCCGGGCCAGGCCTTTTCCTCCACGGCCTTGCCGATGGCCTCCGCGGCCTCCTGGGCCGGAAGGCTCAGGTACTGCTCCAGTTCCAGAACAGTCAGCGCATTATAAACGCCGTCACTCATCAGCAGAAACCTGTCCCCCGGGCGAATGGCAACAAAATCCTCCGGTTGATCCACATACGCCAGCTGTCCCATTCCCAGATAGCTGGTAAGCCCGGCGGCCTTGGGATGGCTTTGGGCCTCTTCCAGAGTGCCCTCTCCATTGACGGCGTTCAGCTCCAGCCGGCAGCGGTAATTGTGCTCCCGGTTCAGCTGAAGCAGGCTTCCGTCCCGGAACAGGCAGATTCGGCTGTCCCCCACGGAGAGGAAGTAAAACCGCTCCTCCTGCACCAGTCCCAGCACCAGGGTGCTTCCGCTGCCGCCCAGATTCTCCGGCCCCAGCATCCGGTTCACCGCCCGGTTCGCCTCTGTCAGCAGCCGCAGCAGCTTATGCCGGGGCTCCTCCTCCGGCTGGGCGTAAAAGCCGTTCATCACCGCAGATACCGCCGTCTGGCTGACTGCATCGCCGTTCTCCAGTCCGCCCATGCCGTCCGCCACCACCGCCAGCAGGCCGTGGGTGGGATACAGGTCTTCCGGGGATACGGAAAAGCAGTCCTGCTGACTCTGCCGCTGCCCCTGGGCGTGGAGCCTGCCCACCAGGGGAACCGCCAGAGGCATAGTCTGAGCCGGAGCGGCTTTGCGCCGCTTCCTGATTCGGGACAAAAGCAGCGCTGCCAGAATCCCCACAGCCAGTCCCACTCCCAGGGCTGCCGCCACCAATGGCCAGGATGGAACCAACACCATGGTCGTCAGCATCTTCATGGCATCAGCCCCGCTTCCAGTCAAAGTTTTCGCCGCACAGAGCAACAAAAATCAGCTTGGTGGTGCCAATGGAAATCACATCGTAATTGTGAATCTCCACCGGGTTGAGGACGGTCTTGCCGTTGACCTTGATGAGATTCCGCCCGGCAGAGGGGCCCACGTAGAAAATGGACTCCGTGTCGTCATAGGCAATCATGGCGTGGTTCTGGCGGGAAATCTGGGTATCTCCGGGAATCCGCACGTCTCCCATTTCCCTGCCTATGTAGTTATAGCCTCCGTGGAGGCGATAGTCATTGCCCCGCATCGGGCCTTCCGTGCACACCAGCCAGCCCACTACCGGGTCAGTGGTGCCCTCGCCCCGCAGATCGCCCCCGATGGTGGTGGGCTGGAAGGGGGTAACGCCCCCCATTCCGCCGGGTACAGGTGCCTCCGTCTTGAGGAAGCCCCCTACGCCGCCGGGATTGGCAAAGGGTTCCGTGGGGGGTACGCCGCCGGGATTGGCAAAGGGTTCCGTGGGGGGTACGCCGCCGGCCTGGGCACAGATGGGACAGGTATTGTGCAGCGCCGCATTGTAGTAGTGGCCGTTGGGACACTGGGTGGGTTGATTCTTGATTTCCATAATCATTTCCTCCTCTGTAATACAACTGTATTCCGGACAAGAGCAGTTTTCCGTCCCCGGATTTTCCGTCTGAATTTTGTATTCTGGTTATACCATAGCATATCCCGCAATTTTTTGCAAGTATTATTGGCATTTATCGGCTTTTCCCATAAAACATACGCCCTGCCTTTCCGGGAAGGCAGGGCAATGTATTTCAGAGGGTCAGAGGCTCCATTTTATCCTGTTCCGTGATTCTCCGCAGCACCCGGCAGGGATTGCCCACGGCTACCACACCGGCATATCCAGGTGGTGAAGGCAGCAAGCCTGCCTCTTTTTCATAATCTCCAGTATTGTCATGTTCAAAACCTCGCATTTGTAAACTCCGAAGTATGATACCACGGGAGCAAAGCCATTGTAAAAGCGCTCTCGATGTTGTTAATTTGCATAAATTCAAAATCAGAATTTGTGCAATTCCACGAAAGGCCCTTTGCCTTCCGCTTCCTGGTTTCTCCCCAGGATAAGGGAAGCTCTGAATAAATTGGCAAGAGCTGGCAGCGTGAGATTTTTCGTCAGACAAAAGAATGGAAAACAGTGGAATACTGTATGTATTTCCTGTTTTTCATTCTGCGTGGATGGCGAAAAAGATCCGCTGTCCAGCCGCAGACGATTTATTCAGAGTTTCCTAAGCCTCTGAAGAAGATTCTTGCCATCTCCGGGGGCATGGTGGTATGTATGGTGATTCTCATGTCCCTGTACGGTGCCTGTGAGATGGCCTTCCATACCGGTCTGTGGAGCCAAGTGCCGGTTATATGGTTCAAGAACATCCCCTACAACTTCATCCTGGCCCTTCCCTTCCAGTTCCTCATCGTCGCCCCCCTGGTCCGGAAACGCTTCCGCCCCCTGTTCCCTGTGGAAAGTTAAATGCTAAGGAAGCTCTGAATAAATAGGCAAGAGCTGGCAGCGAGAGATTTTTTTGTCAGACAAAAGAATGGAAAACAGGGGAATACTGTATGTATTTCCCGTTTTTCATTCTGCATGGCTGGCAAAAAAGATCCGCTGTCCAGCCGCAGACGATTTGTTCAGAGATTCCTAAGCAGCCTATATTATACACGATTTTTGCCTGTTTCACAAGACCCCAAAAGAAAAGAGAAAAAAAGCCTTTACAGCCTGAGATTCCTCAGGTATAATTATGTCATCTCATAACCTGAGCAAAGGAGTAATTGCCATGTTTAAGGATACCAAGGAGGAGTTGGACAGACTTCAGCAGGAGCTTCTGCAGGAGCAGGCGACCCAGGTCTTCACCCCTGTGCAGGACCCCCGGGAGACTTCCCATGGCCCGAATGTGGATGATATATTGAACGACCCGGAACTGCAGGCCCTGATGGAAGACACCGTGGCGGCCCCGCCCCAGAATGTGACCTACCGGAATTTTGCCAACGATTACGGCGAAGAGCGGGCAGAACCGGAGGAGCCGGAGGAAGTCCCCCAGGGAAAGGAAAAGGGGAACCGGGGCCTGATTATTGCCAACTGCCTGCTGGCAGGGGGCATTGTACTGGTGGTGCTGTGGTGGGTACTGCGGCTGTCGGGGATTCTGTGACGCCCCCGGTGGGGCGGTTCGCCCCCACCCCCTCCGGCCGGATGCATCTGGGAAACGTATTCGCTGCCCTGATTGCCTGGCTGTCCGTCAAGTCCCGGGGAGGAAGCCTTCTTCTGCGGATGGAGGATCTGGACACCCAGCGCACCAGCCCGGAGCTGGGGGAGGTGCTGCGGCAGGATCTTCTCTGGCTGGGACTTCCCTGGGATGAGGAGACCCCGCCCCAGAGCCGGCGGACCGCGGCCTATGAGGCGGCTTTCGGGAAATTGCAGGATCGGGGGCTTCTGTACCCCTGCTACTGCACCCGCAGCCAGCTTCACAGCGTCAATGCCCCCCACCAGAGTGACGGCACCTATGTGTACCCCGGCACCTGCCGGGGGCTTTCTGACCGGGAGCGGGCGGCCTTTCAGCGGAAGCCTGCCTGGCGGGTTCTGGTGCCGGACCGGGAGTACCGGGTGGCGGATTTGTGCCAGGGAGAGTATGTTCAGAACTTATCTTCCGGCTGCGGCGATTTTGTGGTGCGCCGGGCGGACGGGGTTTTTGTCTACCAGCTGGCAGTCACCGTGGATGACGGGGATTTTGGGGTGACCCAGGTGGTGCGGGGCGTGGATTTGCTGGGCTCTGCGCCCCGGCAGATGTACCTGCAGGATTTGCTGGGCTATGCCCACCCGGAGTACGGCCATGTGCCTCTGCTCACCGCCCGGGATGGGCGTCGGCTGAGCAAGCGGGACAAGGATCTGGATCTGGGGCGGCTGCGGCTGACCCACAGGCCGGAGGCTCTGGTGGGGTGGCTTGCCTGGCAGGCAGGGCTTCTGGAGCGGCGGCAGGACATCAGCCCCCGGGAGCTGGCAGGAGAATTTTCCTGGGAAAAGCTGAAAAAACAGGAAATTTCCGTGAATCTTACGGATTTGCTGGGATAGTATGGAGAAATTCTGCCCTTTTGGGCATGATTTAATAAATAAAGAAAAAGACTGGGAGGTTTTACAAATGAACAAGCCTGTATTGGTGGTTCTGGCTGCCGGAATGGGCAGCCGTTACGGCGGACTGAAGCAGATTGATCCGGTGGGTACCCAGGGAGAGGCCATTTTGGACTATTCTCTGTACGATGCCCACAGAGCCGGCTTCCAGACTGCGGTAATTATCATCAAGGAAGCCATTAAAAAGGACTTTATGGAGACTGTAGGGAAGCGGCTGGAAGGCTGCCCCATGGAAATCCGTTATGCTTATCAGGAGCTTACCAAGGTTCCGGAGGGCTTTACGGTACCGGAAGAGCGTACCAAGCCCTGGGGCACCAGCCATGCGGTGCTCTGCGCCCGGGCGGAGATCGGGGATGCCCCCTTCGGGGTCATCAACGCCGATGACTACTATGGCCCGGAGGCGTTCCAGCGGCTGTACGATTTCCTGGTGGAGAGCAAGGACAGCCAGCCTTACGAATTCTGCATGATTGGCTACCGTCTGGGCAACACCGTGACGGACAACGGTTCCGTGGCCCGGGGTGTGTGCCAGACCGACGGGGAGGGGAATCTCACCTCCATCGTGGAGCGCACCCGGATTGAAAAGTATCCCGGCGGCATCCACTTTACGGCGGACGAGGGCAAGACCTGGGAGGATGTGCCGGGAGATACTCCGGTTTCCATGAATATGTGGGGCTTCACCCAGGGCTTTGTGGAGGAGATTGCCCGGCGGTTCCCGGAGTTTCTCAGAGATGAGGTGCCGATGAATCCTGCCAAGGCGGAATTTTATCTGCCCATGACCGTAGGCCAGCTTCTCCGGGAAGGGGCGGTCCGGGTAAAGGTGCTGCCCACCGGCGACCGGTGGTACGGCGTCACCTATGCCGAGGACAAGCCCATGGTGGTTGCAGCCCTGAAGGGCCTCACCGACCAGGGCCTCTACCCCGACGGCCTCTGGGCAGGCAGTGCCCGCTGACAATGCGCACGGTGGCTTTCTGCGAATCGTTACTGCCCCTCCAGTGCCCGGTAACGTTACTGCGGTGGAAATAGACGCACGAACCAAAGCCCCCCTTGTTAAAGGGGGGTGGTTTTGCCTCTGGCAAAACCGGGGGGATTCCGTGGCCAAAGCCACGGACTTCTTCCCTATTCCCTCTTCCCTATTCCCTAAAAAACCTTCCCCTTTCCACATGGGTTTGTACTTTTTGAGAAGTGCCTGCTGTAGAATCCCTCAGTCACGGCTGCGCCGTGCCAGCTCCCACAGGCCGGGAGCCTTGCGGGCAGTGCCCGCTGACACTTTCGCATGGGAATCTTCAGCAAATCGTTACTGCCCCTCCAGTGCCCGGTATCGTTACCGAGCAAAATGGGGAGCGAAAACATGGGCACTGTGCACGCATTGACAGCGGTGGCACGCCGCCACTATTCACCAAAAAATCCCCCTTTATGTAGGAGAATAACTACATAAAGGGGGATTGGTTGTTTTAGGCTGTCTTCAGATGACGCCCTGGGCCAGCATGGCGTCGGCGACCTTCAGGAAGCCGGCGATGTTGGCTCCGGCCATATAGTTGCCTTCCATGCCGTATTCCTTGGCGGCGGCATCGATGTTCTTGTAGATGTTCACCATGATTCCCTCCAGCTTGCTGTCCACTTCCTCAAAGGACCAGCTGTAGCGCATGGAGTTCTGGCACATCTCCAGGCCGGATACGGCTACGCCGCCGGCGTTGGCTGCCTTGCCGGGGCAGAACAGCACCCCGTGCTCCTGTAAGTACCGGGTGGCTTCCAGAGTGGTGGGCATGTTGGCACCCTCGCACACGGCGGTGACGCCTCCGGCTACCAGCAGCTGGGCATCCTCCAGGTGCAGCTCGTTCTGGGTGGCGCAGGGCAGGGCCACATCGCACTTCACCGTCCACACACCCCGGCCCTGGTGGTACTGGGCGCTGGGACGGGCGGCAGCGTACTGGGTCAGCCGGGCCCGGTCCACTTCCTTCACCTGCTTCAGCAGGGCCACGTCGATGCCCTCCGGATCGTAAATCCAGCCGGTGGAGTCGGAGCAGGTGACGGGCTTTGCCCCCAGCTGCCAGGCCTTCTCGATGGCGTAGATGGCTACGTTGCCGGAGCCGGACACTGCCACGGTCTTGCCCTTCAGGGTGTGGCCGTTGTGCTCCATCACCTCCCGGGTCAGGTACAGAAGGCCGTAGCCGGTGGCCTGGGTACGGGCCAGGGAGCCGCCGTAGGTCAGACCCTTGCCGGTGAGGACGCCGGCGTGGTAGGCGTTCCGCAGCCGCCGGTACTGGCCGAAGAGGAAGCCGATTTCCCGGCCGCCTACGCCGATGTCGCCGGCAGGCACGTCGGTATCGGGGCCGATGTGCTTGTAAAGCTCGGACATGAAGCTCTGGCAGAAGGCCATAATCTCCCGGTCAGACTTGCCCTTGGGGTCAAAGTCGGAGCCGCCCTTGCCACCGCCCATGGGAAGGCCGGTAAGGGAATTCTTGAATACCTGTTCAAAGCCCAGGAACTTGATGATACTAAGGTTAACAGAGGGGTGGAACCGCAGGCCGCCCTTGTAGGGGCCGATGGCGCCGTTGAACTGCACCCGGTAGCCGGTGTTCACCTGCACATTGCCGGCATCGTCCACCCAGGGCACCCGGAACACAATGGCCCGCTCGGGAATGGTCATCCGCTCAAGCAAGGCCTGCTTCCGGTAGAGCTCCTCGTTCCGCTCCACCACAGGCGCCAGGGTCTCCAGTACTTCCTGAACCGCCTGGAGAAACTCCGGCTGATCCGGGTTCTGGGTCTTTACCTTATTCATTACTTCTTCTATATAACGCATCGGTTTGAACCTCCTGTCAGAAACTTCCTCCATTTTAACAGACTGAAGGAAAAAATGCAAGTTACAAACGGGATAAATTCATTTTTTCCTGAAGAAATTGGCAATGGACAGGCTATACCGAGATGGAAAAAAGGAAAAATGCAAGAAACTCTCCGGGACTTGCGAAAGAAAGCGGCCGGAGGAAAAATCCATGCACCGGGTTCCGGAAAAAGGAAAAAAGGGCGAAAAAACCATTTTTCTGGTATTTTTCCCCTTTATTTTTGAGAGCTCCCACGGAAGAAATACATATACGGCGAACACATGCGCATATAGCGAAAACAGGAATTTTGAATAAAGTATTGACATAGCTCCAAAATTGTGGTATATTCTGAAAATATCAAGGGAAATTGTTGAAATCATCAAAATGTATACAACCCGCGGACAACGGGAATAAAAACCGGGCTTTTCCCGGACAATTCTCTCTTGAGCTGTTCTATTTCGGGTATACAACAGCATAAACATAATATGCTGTGTATATATTATGAAAATGGAGGAAAAGAAAATGAAAAAGCTGCTTGCATTGCTGCTGGCTGCTGCCCTGGTTCTGAGTATGGCCGCTTGCGCCAAGACTCCCACCACGGACGACACCACAGCACCCAGCGATTCCGGCACCGAAACCACCCAGGGCGCCGAAGCTGGAAAGTACACCTACACGGATTCCGTGGTCTCTCTGGCCACCAACTGGAATCCCCATTCCTACCAGACCAATGATGATGCCTATCCCCAGAAATACATCGCTTCCGGTCTGTACTCCTTCGTGTTCAACGATGAGCACCATCCGGTAGAGGGATTTGAGCCCTTCACCACCTATGCAGTTATTCCTGAGATGGCTGCCGAGGAGCCTGTGGATGTGACCGAGGAAATCAAGGCCTCCCATCCTGAGTTCGGCATCCCCGAGTCCGCTACCTCCGGTTTTGCTTACACCATCAAGCTGAACCCCAATGCCACCTTCGACGACGGCACCCCCATCAAGGCTGTGGACTATGTGGAGTCCATGAAGCGCCTGCTGGACCCCCGTCTGCTGAACTACCGTGCTGCTGACTACTTCGGCTCCGCCGATCTGGCCATTGCCGGTGCTGAGCAGTACTACTACTCCCTGACCCAGAACCTGTACCAGATGGTCTCCTACGCTGACGCTGAGGCTATGATGGCTGCAGGCGAGGACGTTTACATCGACGTGTACGCTTTCTGGCAAGCTTCCGCTGAGTACACCGATGCTGAGGGCAATGCACTTCCCCAGTATGTTTCCGTCAACGATGAGACCGTCTACGGCGAGAACATGGAAGATGCCTTCTCCGGCAAGATGCTGATCACCGACTACATCGACCTCTTCTCCGATGGCTCCAACCCCCTGTACAAGGCTGTTACCAACGACAACTACAACGAGGACTACGCCTCCACCTATGACTCCCTGGTTGGCTGCTTCGCCAGCGACGAGTACGAGATCACCCTGGTTCTGGAGAAGTCCCTGTCCGGCTTCTACCTGCTGTACGCTCTGTCCAGCAACTGGCTGGTCAAGACCGACCTGTACGACTCCTGCATCAAGGAGACCGAGGGCGTGTGGTCCTGCTCCTACAACACCAGCCTGGAGACCACCTGCTCCTACGGCCCCTACAAGATGAGCGCCTATCAGGCCGACAAGGCCATGCACTTCGTGAAGAACGATGCCTGGTACGGCTGGACCGATGGTCAGCATGTTTACACCGATCCCACCGATGGCAAGGAGTACACCATGTACCAGACCACCGAGATCGACACCCAGAAGGTTACCGAGGCCGGTACCAATAAGATGATGTTCCTGAAGGGCCAGCTGATGACCTACGGCCTGCAGGCTGAGGATATGGCTACCTACCGGAACTCCGAGTACTGCTACAGCTCCCCCGCCGATACCATCTTCTTCCTGATCCTGAACGGTCACAAGGAGTCCATCGGCAAGCGTGAGAAGGACGCCAGCTTCGATCAGGCTACCACCGACCTGGAGTCCATGACTCTGCTGAACTTCCGTAAGGCTGTCGCCGTTTCCTACGACAGAGAGCTGTTCGCTGCTACCGTCAGCCCCGCCCGTTCCGGCGCTTACGCCATCATCGGCAATACCTACATCTATGATCCCGCCTCCGGTGCTACCTACCGTGAGACCGACGCCGCCAAGCAGGTTCTGTGTGACTTCTACGGCGTAGACACCTCCAAGTATGCTGACCTGGATGCTGCTGTGGACTCCATCACCGGTTACGATCCCGAGCTGGCTAAGGAGCTGTTCGCTGAGGCCTTCAAGGAGGCTCTGGAAGCCGGTTATGTAACCGACAACGACGGCGACGGCATCTGCGACCAGACCGTTACCATCGAGTACTGCATGTCCGAGGACTCCAACTTCATGACCAAGACCATCGACTACCTCAACGAGAAGATGAACGAGGCCACCGAGGGCACTCCCTACGCTGGCAAGATTCAGTTTGTGAAGTCTGCTCCCTACGGCAACGACTGGTCCAACAAGATCCGTGAGGGTATGTCCGACACCGTTCTGGCTGGCTGGACCGGTGCCCGTATGAATCCCTTCGGTCTGACCGACCTGTATGTGAACCCCAGCCGTGCTTACGATGCCAAGTGGTTCAACCCCAACCAGCATGAGCTGACCATCAACATCGACGGCAAGGATCTGACCATGAACCTGACTGAGTGGTCCGATGCCCTGAACGGTGTTGTGGTGAATGTGGACGGCGTTGACTACAACTTCGGCGACGGCCAGGTGGATGTGGAGACCCGTGTGCAGATTCTGGCTGCCTTCGAAGGCGCAATCCTGGGTACCTACGACTACCTGCCCATGCTGCAGGACGGCAGCATGTTCCTGCTGACCCAGAAGGCTTACTATGTAGTCGATGACTACAACGGCCTGCTGGAGCGCGGCGGCATCCAGTATCTGAAGTACAACTACGACGATGCTGAGTGGGCTTCCTATGTTAAGGAGCAGGGCGGCGAGCTGAAGTACTAATTCTTCGCTGGCTGGCTGAAAACAAATTCTATGTAGCAGGGGGTTAACCCCCCCTGCTACATCTGCGTATTTTTCACCATGGGCTTTTTGGGATTGTTAGGGGCGGTCTTGACCGTTTTTAGGATGGCGATCCCCGAAAGGGTCGAGCCCATTCCTTTATTTTAGATTTGAGGATGACTGCGCTGGGTAACCATCGCAGTTATTACAGGCTATGGTGAAATACTTTGCCAAGGAGGACACTTCTTGACAAGAAGAGAAATAATCCCCAAGGAGAGTGTATTATGCTAAAGTATACCTTGCAGAGAATTCTGTACATGCTGTTGGTGTTTTTTATCATCACCTTCATGTGCTTTGTGCTGATTCGTATGCTTCCCCCGGTACCCCTGCCTCCGGGAGATCCCCACACCATCGTCGTGGAAGTGCGGCGTGAGGCGCTGGGCTATAATAAGCCATACCTGGTTCAGTTTGGCATCTTCCTGCGGAACCTGTTTACCTCCTTTGACTGGGGCGTCAGTGAAAAGCTGTACCTGGGTCAGGACGTTCTGAACATCTTCCTCCAGAAGCTGCCCGCTACCATGATCGTGAACGCTTTTGCAGTTGTGTTCAGTATCCCTGTGGGCGTGGCCCTGGGTGTGTTTGCAGCCCTGAAGCGGAATACCTGGATCGACTACACCATTTCCACTTTGACGATGGTGGTCATATCCGTGCCCAGCTTCGTATACGCCTTTATTATCCAATATCTGTTCTGCTATAAGTTGGGCTGGTTCCCCTTCCTGATGAAGGCAGGTACGGACTGGTTCAGTCCGGCCATGATATGGAGTATGCTGCCGGCGGTGTTCAGCTTGTCCTTCGCCGTGATTGCCAGCTTTACCCGTACCACCCGTGCGGAGCTGACGGAAGTGCTCACCAGCGAGTTTATGCTTCTGGCCCGTACCAAGGGCCTGACCAAGGGACAGGCCACTGTCCGCCATGCCCTGCGGAACTGCTTTGTGGTGGTCATTCCTGCCATTTTCGGTGAGTTCATCGGCATTCTGGCCGGCAGCTTGATTATTGAGAAGATTTTCTCCATCCCTGGCGTGGGCGGTCTGACCATCAACGCCATCAATGCCCAGGACTATCCGATTTTTATGCTCAGTACCTGCTTCTATACGGCAATCGGTCTGGCATCCGCACTTGTGGTTGATATCAGCTACGGCTTTATCGACCCGCGTATCAGAATGGGGTCTAAGAAATGAAAAACAACAACTACGAAAAGATCCCCCAGGAAAAGTTTGCCTTTGTCCAGATGGGGGCACAGCTCCACGATTCCAAGCTGGAAACCAAGTCCCGGAGCTTTTTTGCCGATGCCATGCTTCGGTTCAGTAAGAATAAGTCCTCTGTGGTGGCAGCCTGGATTCTGCTGTTTCTGATTCTGTTCTCTCTGTTCGGACCCATGCTGACCCCTTACAGCATTTACCAGAAGGACCCGCTGTATGTCAACTATCCTGCTTATGTGCCCTCCATTGCGGAAAAGGGCTGGGGCATTCTGGACGGTGCCAAGGTTCACGACAGCCAGAACGATGTTTCCATGAACTACTGGAAGGGCATTGCCGAGGAAACCGGCTACAATCCGGTGCTGGGTGTGGTGGGTGAGCATACCACCTATGTGAAGTACCGTGGCCAGATGGTGGAGCGGAAGACCTACGATCTGGAAGTGAACCGCTACTATGAGATTGGCGTGGTTTACCGGGTATTCTCCTATGCGGAATTTGAGAAGATTCAGGCCTGGCAGAATGAGACCGGCATCCAGGTCATCTACCCCTATGTAGAGCCCAAGGATATTTCCGATATCAGCGACAACCCCAACATCTGGTATCAGGTGGATTCCAAGGGTGCAGCGGTTCTGGATGATAACGGTGAGCTGGTGCCCATGTACTCCACCAACAAGGAGATTGAGGGCGCTCCCTACAACTCCCTGCGGATTGAGGGCGACGACGGCAGCTATATCTACTCCGTTGCCAAGTCCGGCGCTGTTCAGGCCCGTGTGTGCTACTACAACTACTACCAGTATCTGAACGGTCACGAGCCCAGCTTCATCTTCGGTACCAACACCATGGGTCAGGACCTGTTCACCGCTGTGGCCGTGGGTGCCCGGTTCTCTCTGCTGTTCGCCATCCTGGTTTCCATCATTAACCTGACCATCGGCGCTTTCTACGGTGCCATTCAGGGTTACTACGGCGGCATGGTGGATATGATTATGGACCGTATTGTGGACATCCTCAGCGGTGTGCCCTTTATTGTGGTTACCTCCCTGTTCCAGCTGCATTTGGCACGAAAAGTGGGCGTGGTAGGTTCCTTTGCCTTCGCCTTCGTGCTTATCGGCTGGATCGGCATGGCCGCTCTGACCCGGAAGCAGTTCTACCGGTTCAAGAGTCAGGAGTTTGTCACCGCTGCCCGTACCCTGGGCGCCTCTGACTTCCGGCTGATGTTCCGGCATATCTTCCCCAATGCCATCGGCACCATCATTACCAGCTGTGCCTTGATTATTCCCGGCGTCATCCGTCAGGAGACCACCCTGTCCTACCTGGGCATTGTGGACCTGTCTGCCTTCGCCGGCACCACCATCGGCACCCTGCTGAGCCAGGGCAATGCCAATGTGACTACCGCCCCTCACACCATGCTGTGGCCCAGCTTGTTCCTGGGACTTTTGATGATCTCCTTCAATCTTTTCGGCAACGGTCTGCGGGATGCATTCAATCCGTCTACGAGAGGAGTTGAGGACTAATGGAGAATAAGCTGTCTGTAAAAGACCTGCGGATTTCCTTCCGTACCGCCAACGGTATGGTACACGCAGTCCGCGACATCAATTTTGACCTGGCCAAGGGCGAGACCCTGGCCATCGTGGGCGAGTCCGGCTCCGGTAAGTCCGTGACCTCCCGGGCTATCCTGGGTATCCAGGCGGGCAACGCCGTTACGGAAGCCGGCCAGATTATCTATGATGGCCAGGATCTGCTGAAAATCAATGAGGAGGCTTTCCACAAGATTCGCGGCGACAAGATTGCTATGATCTTCCAGGACCCCATGTCCAGCCTGAACCCCATTGTGAAAATCGGCAAGCAGCTCACCGAAGCCATGCTGCTGAAGGGCAAGGCCCGTCAGCGGGAGAGCCGCCGGCTGTTCAACACTTACCTGAAGGCTTTGAACCACGCCATGATTGCCGCCCAGGCCGGCGGAGACGCCAGCAAAGCCCAGGAGCTTTCCCGGCTGTGCAAGAATTTTGATAAGTTCGAGTTCAAGCACATCGAGCTGGAGTCTGCCTACAATACCGCAAAGCAGGCTGCGGAGGATGCCCTGTCTACCATCCAGGATCTGACCTTTGAGATGGAGAAAAACGCCCTTAAGTCCGGTGTAAACCGGGTGCGGGATGTTTCCATGGAGGCCAAGCAGTCTGTGAACCCCTATGTTGTCAGCGACAAGGGGGAGGAAATCACCCGTCTGGCCGGCCAGCTGCCCAGCCAGCTGACGGCTGCCAAGAAGAAAGAGGACTACAAGGAGATTCTTCAGAGCCTTTACCGGATTCAGGAGATTCTCCAGGAGGCGGTTGCCAAGCCTGTCCCTGATTTCTTCGCCATGGGCTACTATATGACCTATGCCAACAAGCCCCTGCCGGATATGCCGGTGCCGGAGCTGAACACCTACCTGCGGGACTACATGAACCGGGAGTTCATGGACGGCTTTGTAGCCCAAGCCTCCAAGGCGCTGGCTTACACCGCCCACAAGGCCGCAGAGAAGATGAGCGAGGCTGTGAAGGTTCTCCAGTCCAACACCCCTGTGTTTACCCAGGAGAAGCTGGACCCCAAGGCCTGCAAGGAGGCTTACCGGGTGATGGTGAAGGCGGTGAATGAGACCATTGACCCCCTGGCCATCGTGAAGGACAGCCTGGTTTACACCTTCGCCCCCAGCCTGAAGGCTGACCTGGAGACCTACTTCCGGGGCGGCAAGAAGAATATCCAGGCGGAAAAGCAGCACCGCAAGGACCAGGCCAAGCATGATAAGCTGGTGGCCAAGGGCAAAAACCCCGACTGGGAAGTTGCGGCTGCGGCAGTCACCGACCTGGAGCAGGTGAAGAAGAACATTGTCGGCCTGATTGAGCGGCTGTGCGACCACTATCAGGAGCTGCTCAGCGCCGAGCAGAACCGGGACTTCACCAAGGACACCTGGGAAGTGATTAACTACCTCAAAACCAACGCCTCCGGCGTTGTGGACAAGGTGACCCGTCGGGTGGCAAAGGCCCGGGCCATCAAGCTGATGGAGGAAGTGGGTATTCCCGAGCCCCATACCCGTTACAATCAGTATCCCTTCGAGTTCTCCGGCGGTATGCGTCAGAGAATCGTAATTGCCATCGCCCTGGCGGCGAACCCGGATATTCTGATCTGTGACGAGCCCACCACCGCACTGGACGTGACCATTCAGGCTCAGATTCTGGAGCTGATCAACAAGCTGAAGAAGGAGCGTGAGCTGTCGGTTATCTTCATTACCCATGACCTGGGCGTGGTTGCCAACATGGCTGACCGGGTTGCGGTAATGTACGCCGGCAAGATTGTGGAAATCGGCACCGCCGACGACATCTTCTACAATCCCCGGCACCCCTACACCTGGGCACTGCTCAGCTCCATGCCCGACCTGGATACCAACGACCGGCTGGAGGCCATTCCCGGCACACCTCCCAACATGATTTATCCCCCGGTTGGCGATGCCTTTGCCGCCCGGAACAAGTATGCAATGCAGATTGACTTTGAGAAGCAGCCCCCCATGTTCCAGATCAGCGACACCCACTATGCCGCAACCTGGCTGCTCCATCCGGATGCACCCAAGGTGGATCCCCCCAAGGCCATCCGTGACCGCGTTGCAAGAATGAAGACAAAGGGAGGCGTAGCACATGGAGAATAAAGAAGTCCTCCTGAAGGTGGAGAACCTTTGCCAGTACTTCAAAATGGGCAAGGGAGAGCTGAAAGCCGTAGACAATGTGAGCTTTGAGATTCACAAAGGCGAGGTTTTCGGTCTGGTAGGCGAGTCCGGCTGCGGCAAGACCACCACCGGCCGCTCCATCATCAAGCTGTACAACATCACTTCCGGCAATGTGTATTTCAAGGGAATCCGGATTGCCGCAGGCAAGCGCTCCTACCTGGAGGCCATCGAAAAGGCCAAGGCAGACTATAAAGAAGCGGTAAAACAGCACCCTGAGAACGCCTCTGCCCTCCGGACGGAGATGGAGGCCGCCATTGCCCACCAAAAGGGTATGTTGAAGCAGGCCATGTATGACCAGAAGAACTGCGACAAGGCCTATTCTGCAAACCTGCAGGAGGCCTGCAAGCGGAAGTATGAGGCCCTTCTCTCCCGGGCAAAGCCTGAGGAGAAGGCCAAGCTTCAGGCCGAGTACAAAAACGAGATGCGCAAGGCCAAGAAGACCCGTCTGGTGACCCAGATTCAGATGATCTTCCAGGACCCCATCGCCTCCCTGGACCCCCGTATGACCGTTGAGGAGATCATCGCTGAGGGTCTGGTGATTCAGGGCGAGCGGGACAAGAAGGTCATCCGCCAGAAGGTAATTGAGATGCTGGAGCTGGTAGGCCTGGTGCCGGAGCACGCAACCCGGTATCCCCACGAGTTCTCCGGCGGTCAGCGGCAGAGAATCGGCGTGGCCCGGTGCATCATTATGAATCCCGACCTGATTATCGCCGACGAGCCTGTGTCCGCTCTGGACGTGTCTGTTCAGGCTCAGGTAATTAACCTGCTGAACGAGCTGCGGGAGAAGTTCGGTCTGACCCTCCTGTTCGTTGCCCATGACCTGTCCGTGGTGAAGTACTTCTCCGACCGGATTGGCGTTATGTACTTCGGCAAAATGGTGGAGATGGCCTCCTCTCAGGAGCTGTTCAAGAACCCCATGCACCCCTACACCAAGAGCCTGCTGTCTGCAATCCCCCTGCCGGACCCGGATTACGAGCGCACCAGAAAGCGTATCGTATACAATCCCCTGGCAGAGCATGACTACTCCCAGGACAAGCCCTCCTTCCGGGAGATTGCACCGGGCCACTTCGTCCACTGCAACGATGCAGAGGAGGAGAAGTACAAGAAGGAGCTGCGTCAATGAGAAAGACCATTGGCAAGGCGTGGGTAAAATGCCTGATTACCGGCATAATCGGTCTGGCATTGGCCTATGCCTATGTCAGCCCCCGATGGGCCTATGCCCTGACGGATGAGGAGCGGTATCATGTGCTGTGTGACGCCTTTTCCCTTCCCGGGATTTTCATGGTGCTCATCGGCCTGATGTGCCTGATGGGAAACCTGGGGGCGCTGGATACCATTTCCTATGCCTTTCATCATCTGCTTCACACCTTTATTCCGGCTACCGGCAAACGGAAAAGCTATCTGGAATATGTGGAGGACAGGCGGGAAAACCGCATGAGAGGATACGGCTTCCTGTTCATCGTAGGAGGCATATTCCTGGCGGTGGGATTCATCATGCTGTTTCTCTATTATCAGGTGTAATGAAACCTCAAACCGGACATCCAACAGGATGTCCGGTTTTTGTTTGCCACAAAGCTCTGAAAGATATGGAAAAAGGCGCAGGTGCTGGAAGCTTCACCTGCGCCTTTTGGGGCATGGCATATTGTTGACAAGGAGGTTGGTAATATGTGAGAAATTGGGCGGCGTGCCGCCGCTGTCAATGCCTGCACAGTGCCCATGTTTTCGCTCCCCATTCTGCTCGGTAACGTTACTGCGGTGGAAATAGACGCACGAACCAAAGCCCCCCTTGTTAAAGGGGGGTGGTTTTGCCTCTGGCAAAACCGGGGGGATTCCGTGGCCAAAGCCACGGACTTCTTCCCTATTCCCTAAAAAACCTTCCCCTTTCCACATGGGTTTGTACTTATGGGAAGTGCCTGCTGTAGAATCCCTCAGTCACGGCTGCGCCGTGCCAGCTCCCTTTGGCAAGGGAGCCTTGCGGGCACTGCCCGCATTAGCGGAGCATGTGCTTTTTCAGGTCTTTCCGGTTTTTTACATTCAGCTTCTTCATGGCCTGGGAGATGTGGGCTTTTACTGTGTTGGCCGAGACATTCAGGTGCTCTCCAATCTCCTGGGTGGTCCAGCCCCGGGCGGCCAGCATGGCGATGGCAAACTCGGTGGTGGTCAGATCGTCTGCCACATCGTGGCCGGTGACCGGGTTGTGCACCCGCCGCCAGCCGGAGGAGAAGCGGTAGGTAATGTCGATAATCCTTCTGAAATCCTCCGGCCACTCCGGCTTGATGGTGGCTTCCAGCATGGCACCCAGCAGACCGTGGTGCTCCCCGAAGCCCTCTATCAGGTCGTCAGGCCGGGCCAGCTCCCAGGCCTCCAGCAGATGCTCCCGGGCCCGGTCCGTCTGCTTCAGGCTCATATAGCTCATTACCCCCACCAGGTGCAGGTAAATGGCGGAGATGGGGTAGGCATGGGCTCCCATGGTCAGGGTAGCCTCCACCACCCCCACGCTGCGGCCATACTCCCCCTTGAGGTACAGGTAGTGGGCCTGCACATACAGGGCAAATGCCCGCAGTCCCGGGGGAAGCAGGGGGAGAAAATCCTCCGCCGGGGGCATTTCCTCCGGCAGGGGCAGGTGAAGCAGCACCGCCGCCCCAAAGGCCACAAAGGCCTGGGCCGCCCGCAGGGCAGGCTCCGCTTCGCCGCCGGACTCCAGGGTGGTTTGAATCTCCCGGAGGGCATGGCGGGCATGGTCGGGCCACCCCATGGTCAGGCAGGCAAAAGCATAGAGCCAGCAGGCGGAAAGGCGGATGGCTCCGTTCTTCGCCGTAAGATACCGCTCCGTCTCCGTCATGGCCTTCTCCGCCTGACCGCTGAAATAGTGGTATTCTGCCAGGGCAATGTCCCTTTTGGGGCCGGCTTTCATATCAGCAATGGCCTGCCGGCACTGCCCCGGGGAAAAGGGGGTGTTCATCAGGGGCATGAGATGGGAAAACAGCTCCGGCGTTTTCCCGGGCTTCGCCGGCTGGCTTCCTGACGGCCTGTCCGCACTTTCCGGAATGACCCAGGCACCGCCCAAGCGCTTCGCACCGGGAATACGCCCCCGGAGGCAATACTGGCAAATCCGCCCCTCCGACACACCCCATCTTTCTGCCGCCTCTCCAATAGACAAGTAACCTTCCATACGCTACCTCCCCCAGAGCCCTTCCGTTTTCGGGTTCGTAAAGCTCTTCCCTTTATTGTATACGAATTTTTCAAAGGTTGCAACCCAAAACCGGCAGACAAAATCCCCTCCCGAGCTTTTCGGGAGGGGATTGGATGTTTACAGAGTCTTTGTATACCTTCTGGTGGTGAAGGTGCGGCCGTCTATGGTGTTTAGGATCTTGTCCTGCAAGGTAAGGCCGTTGTGCTCCATCACCTTGGATGAAGCGTAGTTGTCATCATCGCAGGTGATAAGAACCGTGGAAATGCCCAGTTCCTTCGCCTTTTCCAGTCCCAGCCGGAGCATCCGGGTACCGAGACCCTGGTTCCACCGGGAGAAGCGGATTCCATAGCCAATGTGGCCGCCGTAGCGCTTCAGGCTCTCCGTGAGCCGGTGGCGGATGCTGATTTCTCCGATGAATTCCATTTTGTCCGTGTCCACCAGCCAGTAATAGTGGGCACCCACCCATCCGGCTGGCAGATTCCGCTCGTTTCTGAAGTTGTCGTACTTTTCAAAAATGTCCTGGGTCTGGGCATCGTAAAAGGGATAACCCCGCACCCCGTTGGCCTGATACTCCCCGCAGGCCTCCATATAGGATTTCAGGTATTCTTCCCTGGGTTCTACCAGAGTAATCATGGGGCAACCTCCTACGCTTGGTTAGAATGTAACACTTCTTACTTCAAGAACTCATACTCAAACAAAGTAGGCACTATAGCAGTATTATAATAATCTTTCACCAGTGTTTTAAGCGTTTGCAGCGCAGAATGTACCTCAAGGTTATTCCATACAGTGTTCCCATCTTCATCTTTGTAAGATGTATCAATCTCAGCGAAAATCTGGTATACACCGTACGTCAGAGCAGAGTTATACTCTTTGGTATGCTTTGCAGCTGTCAACAAAGTGCCCCACTGGTCAATAATACACTTCTCTGTCTTACCATGAATCAAGCGTTTCAAATCGTTCGAAGCCACCGTTTCGCCGTTTGTTGTGTCCATACACAGTTCATTGCGATAAAAGCGGCCATCACTTCCTGTGAACGTGCGCATATGATTCTGCATCTCAACGCAAGTAAACAGCAGGCATTTGAGAAGCCATTGATCCAACTTGCCCGATGCAACATCTGCATTAAATCGGTCTGATCCGTCACCGGATTTCATGATACGGGCACGCTCTGTCCATTCACGATTGTATGTGATATAGCGAGATGCACAAAACATAGGTAACTTACTCAAATAGTTATCTTTATGTAAATAGAATCCATTCCCGTTATACCTACCAGCCACCAACAGTGACGAATGTGTATCAGGATTATCAAAGCCTGTGCCATCTGCCACCATATAACCCAGAAGGTCATTGGCATAACGTGGAACAATTCTCTTCTTTACATTATCAGGTGCTTCCAGGCCGTTCAAAGATACCAAAATTCCATCATCGGTTTCTGCTGTAGCAGAGCGGTTATCATAGTATTCTTTACTATAAAGCGTAAACACTTGTTTCACCGGTAACATACCAATAGAAATCAATTCACCAGTCTCTTTGCTAATATCAAACCCTTCGAGAGAGAATGAATCTTCATCTCCATATTCGTTCGACCATAATGCAACCATAATACAGGCATCAATCGTAGTATGGAACCATTTTCTATTAAAGGCAAAACCGTAAATGAATTTACGATCAACGAGATGTTGCGCTTTCCAATATTTTACTGGCGAATATACCACAAAACTATCTGTAGGTTGACGTAAATAATACTTAAATCCAGACCAAATAAAAGCATTTCCCAATTCGTTACTGGCAGCACCTTTTACTTGTTTTTTCATCTCCTGTACGATATAGGTTTGTTTCCATAAAGTGGATTTTTTGCTTTGCTGTTTTTTATGCCACTCAATGCTCGTTGTTTCTGCATACGGGGGATTTTCGAACAAAATAATCGTACATTTGGGATTGTCAAGGTACTGTTTGATGATTGGATTTTCGATGTATTCTTTACTCAGAGCATCGGCGCCTTTAACCAATCCGGCCTGAAAAGTATCTGCTGCTTCCACAGGCGGAATAATATGACGAACCTTTGAGCCAAGAATTTCCTGCATAACTTTGTATTCATAATACTCAACAGTGGAAAGAATACAATGAGATAATTCTTCATCTGTCAACCCCTTCTCCAGATTGCCTGTGCCCGCACAACGGTCAATAATAACATAGTCATTTCCAGCAGGAACACGCGCAATCGCCATTCTCAGCAGTTCATGAGACTTCTGAGCATAAGCCTCCGGCGTATAGAACGCTCCCAGATTCTTTTTCTGAAGCGTATCGTTCAGTTTATCCATCAGATATTGGAATTTTACGTTTGAAACGCCTGTATATGGATAAATATATTTAGCAAATATGGAAGGGTTTCGAATTTCTCCGATTGTCTTATGTTTGCCAGTGTCATCCCCAATGAAGTCTTCCTTTCGAGCTGTCGGCATAGCCTTATAAAAAGCTGTTGCCCAGCCGACAATGCAGTTTTCATCAATATGGATGCGTGTAAAATCTTTTTCTTTCAAACACTTAATCAAATTCGCTGCTGCAAGCTGGTCGGTACCGTACATGTATTTCTCGTAGTAAGGCTGACCAATAAATCCAGCATTTGACTTTGAAGCTCCACCAATATAAACTTTTTCGATATCTGCTAGATAATCACCAGACTTATAAAGATATGCCTGTTCCCCATTTAGATCGATGATTACAATATTAGCAGGAACCGGTTTACCCTTAATTCTTAGTGCCGATAGATATTTTACACACTGAAACAAAACTGCATTTAAGTCACTTACACGCAGTTTGAACTCCAAAAGATTACCATTCAAGACCCCATCGTTATCATCAGAAAGAATATCGTCCAAACGTAAACTAGGATCAATCAAGGGAAGGAATGTCTGATAAAACTCAATTTGTCCTTCTCGTTCTGTATTATAGTTAGCCATTATTCTCTGCTCCTTCCTATATCTGAAACTATTTCAGTTACTCAAGATTTAAGGTTTCTCTTTGCAGCAGCGCCACACTCTCCACATGGGCGCAGCGGGGGAAGAGGTCAAAGGCCTGGGCGGATTTTAATTTGTAGCCGTGGGTTTTCAGGAGGGCGATGTCCCGGGCCAGGGTGGCGGGGTCGCAGGAGACGTAGACCAGGCGGCGGGGGGACATGCGGGCGATGGCTTGGATGGCGTCGGCGTTCAGGCCTTTGCGGGGCGGGTCTACTACCACCACGTCCGGGCGGAGGCCCTGGTTTTCCAGCTCCAGGGCGGCCTTGCCGGCGTCGGCGGCGAAAAATTCGGCGTTTTGGATGCCGTTTCGTTTGGCGTTTTCCCGGGCATCTTCCACCGCCTGTTCCACTACCTCCACGCCGATTACTTTTCCGGCGGCCCCGGCCATGGCCAGGGTGATGGTGCCTACGCCGCAGTAGAGATCCAGCACCAGGTCGGTTTTCTGAATCTGCCCCAGGGAGATGGCGGCCTCATACAGCCGCTCTGCCTGGGCGTGGTTTACCTGGTAAAAAGACCGGGGGGACAGGCGGAAGGTGAGGCCGCAGAGGGTATCTTCCATGTATCCGGGGCCGTAAAGGCTGATAAATTCCTCTCCCAGCACGGCGTTTCCCGGCTTGGTGTTCACTCCCAGAACCAAAGTGCGAAAGCCCCGGACGGTTTGAAGCCGCTGGAGCAGCTCCGGCACATGGGGAAGCTTCCGGCCGTTGACAATCAGGCACACCAGAATCTCCCCGGACACAGCTCCCCGGCGGACGAAAATATGCCGCAGAAGGCCCTTGTGGGCAGACTCATCGTATACAGTTACCCGGTACTGGTTCACATAATCCATAACCAGGTCTTTGACCTTTTGGGTTTCCTCCGGGAGAATCTCACAGTGGGGGTGCTCCACCACCTGATGGGTGCCGGAGCGGAAGAAGCCGGCGTAAGCCCGGCCTTTCTGGGCTGCCACGGGATAGATGGCCTTGTTCCGGTAGCCGGTGAGGCTGGAAGCCCCGGTGATGGGGACGGCTTCCAGGTTTTCCCCGGCCAGACGGTTGAGAGCCTGGCGGACCCGCTCGGCTTTCAGGGAAAGCTCTGCCTCGTAGTCCATGTGCTGGAACTCACAGCCGCCGCAGAGCTTCCCCACGGGGCAGCTGCGGTTTACCCGGTGGGGGGATTTTTCCAGAATTTCCGTCATCTTTCCGGAAGCCCAGGTTTTCCCCACCTTTTCAATCCGAATCCGGCACAGCTCCCCGGCAATGGCGTTGGGGACGAACACGGCGCAGCCTTCGATTTTGGCGATACCCTGTCCCTGGGCGGTATAGTCTTTGATTCTTCCTTCGTAAATCTGATTCTTAATCAGCATCCTGTAAAATTGCCTCCATCCCGATTTTCAGGGGTTTTAACCCCATTTTTTCATAAAAAGCCAGGGCATTTTCGTTGAATGCCCACACATTCAGGGTAATGGCCTGGCACCGCCGCTGGCGGGCGTACTGCTCCACCTGGCGGTAGAGCTGCTCTCCGATGTGCTGTCCCCGGCGGGTTTCCTCCACGCACAAATCGTCGATGTACAGGGTAACCCGGTTGTTCATCACCGGGTCGTGGTCAAAAACCTCCATCCGGCAGAAGCAGTAGCCCAGGACCTTCCGCTCCTCCACTGCCACGAAGATGGGGGTCTGGGGGGCGTTCATCAGGGAGAGGATGCCGGAGGCGCCGTATTTCTGGGCGCCGTTCCGGAACAGATCCGGCCGTCCCTGGTGGTGCACCTGCCCCACCTGCCGCAAAAGATTCAAAATCCCCGGCACATCCGCCGGCTTTGCAAAACGAATATCCATGATGCTCCTCCTTCTATTTATCGGTTCCAATCCGGGTCTTCCATAATCTCCGGCACCGTGTCCGTCCAGCCCACGGTAAAGGCGGTGGCCTGGGACAAGGTGTTGTCCTTCACATTATAATAGGTCACCAGCATAATGTCGTCGGGAATCTGACTTTCCGCCAGAATCTTCCGCTGGGGAAACTCCCCATAGGGGTCATAGTAGTCCTCCGCCCCAAAGAGATGCAGCAGCTCATGGGCGATGGTGGCGGCGGTGGCGCTGGTGGCGTAGCCTGGGTAGCTTTCAAAGATCACGGAAAACTCCAGCTCCTCCTGTCCGTCCCGGTGCTCGTCCCGGATGGTGTAGGAGCGGCCGGGCTTGTTGAGGAAAAACAGCATTGCCACCTGGTCGGTGCCGGTATAGTCCTGCAAATGGCGGTACATCTCCCGGCCGTCTGCAAAGCCCAGGCTCCGGGCGGTCTTGTCGGGAATGTCCGTGGCGGCGCCCCCCTCCTGAAAGTCGGAGGCCACTACCCCGGGATAGGCCATGCCTTCATTCACATCGGAGCTGTAGGTGAAGGAATCCCGGTTCACCTCCATGCCCCAGGCCTCTCCCTGGGTCTGCAAAAAGTCCATGGCGGGGTAGAAGTACAGGCCGTTGAAAGCGGCAATTTCCTCCCCGGACCAGTTGCTGCTCCAGTCGTCCAGGAAAAACAGCACAAAGGTATGTTCCTCATCCAGACCCCGGCACACTCCCAGATTCCGGTAGGGCCGCAGGGCCTCCACCTGGGGATCTGTGGTGGGAGGCGGCTCTGTGGTGGCTTCTGTGGGGGCTTCTGTGGTGGGGGGC
>OEQQ01000069.1_pt1 | contig 25798 bp, 17 predicted proteins | sample 1539741 | NCBI WGS metagenome assembly OEQQ01 (sample SAMEA3891876, study PRJEB23780) | metagenome | biome: terrestrial biome; feature: animal house; material: Caecal content | place: Italy | collected 2015-05-05
GAGCGCATCCTTGGTAAGGATGAGGTCGGCAGTTCGAATCTGCCTAGCAGCTCCACAATAACCGCTCTTTTCGTTGAGAAAAGGGCGGTTTTGTTGTATCTACGGAACTTTATCGCCATGATAAAACATGTGGGTTGGCGGTTGACCACACATTCAGCCACAGACAGGAAAACAAGGCCTCCGGAGTTTGTGCTCCAGAGGCCTTGCTGCATCTTAGCTCACTTTTTGTTCCTGTTTCAGCCGTTCTTTTTCACCGGTGATCTCCGCATTCATTTGCTGGATCAGGTCTGCCAGCAGCCCCTCACATTCCTCTCTGGTTTGGGCGTACACATTGCGGGCGTGCTTTTTGCCGTCTGGCCAGATGGGGGAGTAGCGGCCTTCCCACAGATGGTCGTTGATCTGGCTGATACAACCGGTGCCTGGCTTGCGGCGCTTGCCCTTGTGGGGTTGAAAGGTGCTGGGGGCGGGTTTTCGAGGCGCAGTTTCGATGGGGTGCGGGGAGGTGCGTTTTCCAATCCCCTGATCAATTTTTGCCGCTGCGGTGCGCTGCATCTCGTCGGTGACATGGGCGTAGATGTTTAGGGTAGTGGTGCTGGACACATGGCCGATGATGGTGGAGAGGGTCTTGACATCCATGCCGTGTTCCAGGGAGGCGGTGGCAAAGGTGTGGCGCAGGTCGTGGAAGCGGATGTGCTTACAATCGGCCCGTTCCAGAACCGTGGACAATCGCTTCCGCACTGCCGCTGGGTCCATGGGGGAGTCCTCCTTCACTGGGGAGGGGAACATCCACCGGGAGGTACTGGCCTTTTGGTAGGCTTCCAGGACACCCAGAACCGGGGCGGGGAGGACAACGCTGCGGTTGGAGGCCTTCGTCTTTGGCTGGGACACCACCAGTTCGCCTCGCACCCGATGCACCTGCCGCTCTACCCGCAGAGCACGGGTATTGAAATTCAGGTCATCCCATTGGAGGGCGCAGATTTCGCCTCGGCGCAAGCCGGTGGACAGCTCCAGCAGGAGCAGTTCATAGCACCCATCCTCTCTGGCCTGAATGAGAAGCCGCTGGATTTCCTCCGGGGTCAGCACTTGCATTTCTCTGGACTTGGCAGAGGGCAGTTTGCACCCATCCGCAGGGTTGCGGGCAATGAGGTGTTCCTCCACTGCCTGTTTTAATGCCCCGTGGAGGGTGGTGTGGATGCCCCGGATGGTCTGGTCGGACAAGCCTTTCCCATAGAGCTCTGTCCGCAGCAGTCTGCCGCCCTGCTTGGCTTGGGTGTAGAATTGCTGGATGTCTCCGGTGGTCAGCTTGTCCAGGGGGATTTGTCCCAGAGCAGGGATGATGTGCTGGTAGATGCGCCGCTCATAGGACATCTGGGTGTTAGGGCGCAGATTGGGCTTCTTATCGTCTTGGTACCAGTGATTGAGCCAATCACCCAGCCGTACACCTGCCTTGGGCTGTTCTGGTGGAGGCGCTTCCAGCTGCTCCCGCAGTTGGGCCAGCTTTTTTGCGCACTCTGCCTGGGTTTTAGCCAGGACATTTTTGGTGATGGGCAATCCTTTTTCGTTGCGCCCTACCACATATCGCCCCTCCCAGCGCCCGTCCTTTCTCAGGTGGATGCTGCCGTCGCCATGTTTTCTGCGTTTTGCCACGAAGCCATCTCCTCTCCTAAGTAGTCGGTGAGGAAGCCGCCCACAATTTCTGCGGCTTTCTGGTGCATCTGGGTGGTGGTGTGGGTGTAGGTATCCACCGTGAAGCTGGCTTTGGTGTGCCCCAGGATGCTGGACAGGGTTTTTGCGTCCACGCCGCTGGATAGGGCGTGGGTAGCGAAGGTGTGGCGGAGATCGTGGAAGCGAATGTCGGGCAGTCCTGTTTCCGCCAGAATCTTCTTCAGTTGGTGGTAGGCCGTGCTGGGATTCATGGGGGCCTCCGGCCGCAGGGTGTTATGAAAGATCCAGGGGGAATAGGAGTGCTGTTTGCGAATGGTCAGCAACTCAGCTGTGCTGGAGGGGAGAACGATGGTTCGGGTACCGGCGTAGGTCTTGGTGTCGCCCGCCACCAGTCGTCCACCCTTTTCTCTGCGCAAGGTGCGGCTGATCCGCAGGATTCCCTTTCGCTCATCCAAGTCAGACCACATCAGTCCACAGATTTCCCCCAGCCGAAGCCCAGTGGTCAGCTCCGTATAGAAGAAGTCGTGCCAGATGGGGTCTTGAGCCACTGCATCCAGGAATTGCTCCATTTGCGCATCGCTGAGAACCTTCATGGCCTTGTGCGCCACTTTGGGAGGCTTTACATGATCGGCAGGGTTGTGGGGCAGCAATCTCTGGTCTACCGCAGATTTTAACGCATGGTGGAGGGTGTTGTGTATGCTGCGGACGGTGGTGGGGGAGAGGCCACGGTTCTGTCCTGGATGGGGATGCACTCTGCCCCGGCTTTTTAAGGTATCGTAGAGTTTTCGTAAGTCATCTGAGGTGATTTGAGTGAGCCTCTTTTGTCCCAGGTAAGGCTTGACGTGGTGGTCCAGGCTGTTGCGGTAACGCTCCAGGGTATTGGGGCGAAGCACGGAGGCCATTTGCTCCAACCAGCGATCCAGCCATGCCGAGAGGGTCATCTTGCTTTCTTCGGTTAAGTCCACGCCCTGATAGGCGTCAATGTTTTGTCGGAGTTTGGCTGTCAGTTCTTTTTGCGTGTTGGCGTAGATGTAGCGGAAGATGGAGTCTCCGTTCTCTTTGTGGCCGATGACGATGCGGCCTTCCCAGCGACCATCTTCCCGTTTGCGAACCATACCGTCCCCGGATGGTCTGCGTTTTCCCATAGTATCAATCCTCCTTCTTGGTGAGGCAATCAATGTTCTCTGTTTCCTCCAGAGAGGAATACGGGTCATCTGCCTCCAGTTCTTTTGCGATTTTCCAGGCCAGTTTGAATCCTGCGGTGAAGCTGGCCAGGGAGATTGCTTCTCGCAGTAGGGCTTGGCCATCTACCAAGTCCATGAGCCTGCGCCGCTGCGCTTTGTCCAGGTAGTCCCGCACTTCCTGACGGGCAGTTTCAATTTCCTTCTCCAGTTCCGTGAGATTTGGCTTTCGGAAGAACCGCTGGTGCAGGGCTTTCATATAGTCGTTCATGTGTGCTGCCTCCTTATCAGCAACACACAATACCGAAATAGGAAGAGAATAGCCAGCGGATTTCACCACAATTATCAAACTGTTATCATTTGCTCCGGGCCAATTTCCTCGGGGCGTTTTCTTTGGTGACAGTGTGCTATTTTAGGCGTTGTGGTTACCATCCATCCATGCTCATACCTCAGCTCAGCTGCTCCTCCTCGTGGTCGACCGAGACTATTTTATCTTTGTATCGCAACACAGATTTTTACACGCTCACATAGATCACACGGACTTCTGGAAGTCCAGCACTTCCTTGAAGCTGATGCGGCCGTTGGTGCTGTTCACCTCCCGCACACTCCGGCCACGCATAAGCTCATAGGTTCGCTGATCCATGTCGGTGTCAGCAGTGAGAATGTGATTGCATAGATTTTGTTCCACCGCCACCTTGTAGAGATACCTGCCCATACGCTGTGCGAAGTCATCTGTGATGCCAATGAGTATGGTGGAGAGAACCTCGGGCAGGAATGCACCAGCATTCTTGGTGTTCAGATAGCCCAGATAGAACTCCACGGCTTTTTCGATGAACTCGCTCTGGCTCTTGCAGTTATCGCTCCGGTAGGTGTCCTCAATTTTCCCTCTCACAGAAGGGGTGAAAAAGACGGTTGTTTTCTGTTTTCCTTTGACCATGATTAGTCTCCTTTCGCTTCGAAACTATTTTGAATTCCTTGGGACTGTAAGGCTCGTCCCCAATAGAGCGTTCCTCCCCAGATTTTTTGCCGAAAGGAACGCCCTTTCAAAAGCCTGAAACTGCCTGCACTGCGGGCAGTTGTGGCCGACACGGCGCACAAGGAGCGTCGTGTCTTTCCCCTGCTTCTAGTTAGTCCAGGCCCCATATCCACCATTTTCGTCCCAAAGGGGGGGAATTTGCCTCTCCTTTGCCTGAGCGGGGCAGGGCCTTCCCCAGCCCTGCAATCGCCCACACAGCCCCTCACAGGGGGGCACATGGGGCTTCCTCCGTGTCTCGTCCCAGGTGCTTTTGCACCTGCTGCCACTTTTGCTGTTCCTCCAGTTGGTCCATCTGCTGCTGGTAATAACAGTCCAACGTTATTTGGATTGGGAGGATGGTGTACTGGTTGTTGCCGTTCCACTTCATGCCGTGGCTGTCCAGATAGCTGGTGTGTTCCACGGAGATGAGCTGCCTGTCTTCCAGCAATGCGATGTGCTTCATCACAGTAGCTACCGTGAGATGTACCGCCGAGGCAATGGTTCGGTAGCTGGGATGACACTGATGGGTGCGTCGATCTTCACAGTAGAGCAGGTAGGCGTAGACGGTGATGGCTCCGTGACCGAGATTCAGGAAGAACAATTCATTGGGCAGAGAGAAAAAATTCTTCCCGGTATTCCTGCACACTGGAACCAGATGTTGGTCCAGCAGTCCACGTTGTTTGAGTTGGCGGACTTGCTCTGCGGCCATGTCCTTGCTCATGTGCAGCTTGGATGCGATCTCGTCCGCACTGGGCGGGACAAATTCTTTGACGTGGGTGTGGAGATAGCAGAGATAGGTGAAGGTGGCGAAGGCCTGGGGCTTCAGGTTCCACTTCCAGATATCGTTGGGCAGTGGGAAGCGATGCCGTTTCGGATCACGCTGGTACAAAGACAAATTCAGTTGCGATCACCTCCTTCCGTGTGTTCCACCACCCATTGGATGAATTGCTCCTTGGGTACCACCATGCGATTGCCGATGCGTAGTACGGGGAAGCCTGGCTCATGCATGAGTTCGTACCCGCTGGACGCTGACACGCCCAGCACCTTTGCCACCGTTTCTGAGTTGAGGAACAGCGGCAGCTCGTCGTAGTGCTTGTACATGGATTGCTTCATTTCGAATTCCCCTTTGCAAAAAAGTAAGGACACCAGCGATGGTGCTGATGCCCTTCTGCTTGTATTGTGTCGGAGATTTTGTTAGACTGAGAAAAAGGTGTGACCAATTATTTTCCAGGTGGGACAATTTTCGGTGGTGGTGATGTTCTTTGGATGGAAATATCGTATTTTACATTCACGGCAGCACAATCGAATACGGTGGAACACTGTTTGATGCCGGGGAACTGACCACAGATATTTTGAACCTGGCTCCCAGGGAGTATGCCCCTCTCCAAGACCAACTCCAGCACATCCAGTCCTTGGCCCGGCAGTACGAGAGCACACAGGAGCGTGGTATCTGGTGGGAACTGAACGGCTGTCTGATGGAGCTTCGTAGCCAGATGATGAAGTACCAGGTGTTTCAAGTTTTACTGCGGGACGACGAGCAGTTTCTCAACGAGGCTCAGCAGTACACGGAGCAGTTGACGTTCATCCCAGATCAAGAGATGGAGTGCCCCATGACAACCCTGGAGCAGTGGGAAGCTGCAGCAGCGCAGAAGGAAGAGAACCAAAGCATTCCCCCACAACTTCTCATCTATCCTGGCAGCCGCAGAGAAAAATGGCTGTACTACCGCAAACAGATCGACCGCTGCCAGCGTTACCTGGAAGAAGTGGCGGCGTTCAATCCTACCGTCCACAACTTTATCAACTTTGTTCTTTCCAAACTTGAACACAATTCTTCTGAGAATTATGCCGCTGCACTCTATCAGTTTTATAACGATGAGCGACTGGTAGAGAAGCTAATTGTGAATCCCACGGGCCTGGAACACTCCTTTTATCAGAAATACGACCACTGTGTGGTGAGCTATGTACCAAGGGAATTGCCGGATGGGAAGTTTGCCATCTGCCAGGAGCATACTACCGACAGTTTGCAGATGCTGCTGAAGGCAGATTATATGACAGCCCTGAACACTGGATACAACATCCGAAGGTGCATCGTCTGCAAGAAATATTTTCTGGTACGAAGTGGCGCCCATGTTCTCTATTGCGAGGGTCGCTGTCCGCTGGATGAGCGCTTTACCTGCCGGCAGTATGGCAGCTATGAGATTCAGAAGGAACTGGCCCGGGATGTGCCAAAGATCAAGGCCAAAATCACTGCTTTCAACCGCATCCGAAAGGATTATCAGCGGGGGATCATCACAGAGGAGGAAATGCGGCGGCTGAAGGATGCCGTGCGGGACAGGCTGTTTGACGCACTGAGTAGCCCTGACATCTCCAATGAAGCGTTTGAGCGCTCCATCTCCTCCCAGCATCTCTATTCAATTTGCAGAGTGGCCCGTCAGGCCAGGCCTCGGGGCCGTCCCCGCAAGGCGAAGGACGGTGACGGTGCATGACCAACGAGGAACTGTTGGTGAAAATAGCCGGAGGAGATGAGGCTGCCTTGACCAAGCTGTGCCTGGTGAACACAGGTCTGGTCAAGGATCGTGCTCGACTGATTGCCCGGCAGTATCACTGCCTGCGGCAAACTAAATACGGCGGTCTGAGCGATTACGCAAAAGAAATGCTCTCCGAGCTGGAGAGCGTGGGAAGGCTGGCACTGGTGGAGTGTGTCCGGAGCGGCGACTATGATGCAGAGAGGGGCCGATTTACCACTTACGTCACTCCGTTTCTGGATGGAGCCATGCGGCGGTATTTGGAATGCAGCATGGGGACATTATCTCTGGACCGGGACAGCATGGGGTTGGTGCGAAAGGCACAGAAACGTTATCATCAAAAAGGGGAGAGTGTGGAGGAGATCAGTCAGGCCCTGGGTATCTCATTTTCTACGGCAGCCAGAGCAATTGCCTACCCCACACATTTTTTCTCTGTCTATGATCTGCAAGACCCGGATGAGGATGGAGACATCCTGGAACGGCTCACACCAGGTTGGTTGTCTGGGTCACCGGAAGAGGCTGTGATTCGGTCGTTGACCATGGAATGCCTAAGGGAAGAATTTTTACAGCTTTCCAAGAAGGATCAGGAGATTCTGGGACGGTGTTTCGGCGTGTACGGCCACCCCAAGTCAGATCTGCGGGAAATCGCCATACGCAACCGCATGAAGAAGTCTGGGGTGGAGAAAGCTAAGGATCAGGCAATTAAGAGACTGCGGGATCGGTGTCTGGATAGCCTTGCGTGGAAACTTTGTCGGGCCAGGCGGATGATAGATCTGGCTGTACCAATGGTGAGTGAATCACGGGCACACTCTACTGGGTGGGTAAAAAAGTAAATGCCCAACTACCAACAGAAAGAGAAGCAAGGAGTATGAAACCTTAGTGACCAAGCTATGCCAATATGTATGATGCGTTTGCTAAATAAAATGAGCGAAAGCTCAATTACTGTATTGCTTCTGCGCATGTAGACATATATAATGATAAAAGAATGTGCCTACCTATTCGGCGAAAGAAGGGAACGGTATGAGCGTAAGCTATAAGAAATTGTGGAAGCTCCTGATTGACCGAGATATGAAAAAGAAGGAGCTAGCGGCAGCTGCGAATATCAGTACATATACAATCAATAAGCTGAAGCGTGGAGAAAATGTAAATACCGACACGCTGGTAAGTATTTGCAAAGCGCTGGGCTGTACTTTCGACGATATTATGGAACTGATTCCTGACGAACCTGCCCGGTCACAGGGAAAACAAGTTTAGGAATAAAAAAGGAGGCTCACGTATGGCGAAACTGGAAGAAATAACAGTCGGCAGCCATTTAACCGGCATCGTCGGGAATGAGCCCGTGCAGGTAGTTGCAGTCCAATGGTATGGTACAAACGTCCTTGAAATTACATATAAAAACCATATGGGTATCCCGGGTACACAGTTGATTCTGCGTGAAGATGAGGAAAGTATTCATGTCAGAGACAATCATCTCCCGTGGAGTTTTGATGCAGACGGGAATCAAGTACGTCTTGCATCAGAAGCATATCGAATCAGCCTTGCTCATTTGTTTGACCCCTACCTTGCTGTGCATACTTCATCCGTAGAGCCACTGCCGCATCAGATTTCAGCGGTTTACCAAGAGATGTTGCCCCGTCTCCCGCTTCGATGTGTTTTAGCGGATGATCCTGGGGCTGGTAAAACAATTATGACCGGCCTGTTCATCAAAGAAATGATTGCACGTGGTTCCCTTAAGCGATGCATGATTGTGGCCCCTGGCAGTCTGGTAGAGCAGTGGCAGGACGAGTTATTTCAAAAGTTCCACCTTCATTTTGAAATCTTGACGAACGACAGGATCGAATCTGCAGCCACAGGTAATGTGTTCAATGAGGTGGATTTATGTATCTGTCGTTTGGATAAGCTGGCGAGAAGCGACGATATTCAGGAAAAGCTCAAAGTTACGGAATGGGATTTAATTGTCTGCGATGAAGCACATAAATTGTCCGCTACTGTTTGGGGCGGAGAGGTAAAATATACCCGTAGATTTCTTCTGGGGAGGTTGCTCTCCAACATTACAAAAAACTTTCTGTTGCTGACTGCGACGCCGCACAATGGGAAAGAGGAAGACTTTCACCTGTTCCTTTCTTTAATTGACCCAGACCGCTTTGAGGGGACACACGGGAAATCACAAAAAGCCGTCGATGTCTCCGATGTAATGCGCCGTTTAGTCAAGGAAGAGCTTTTAAAGTTTGATGGCACACCACTGTTTCCCGAGCGGATTGCCTATACGGTCAATTATGATCTCTCGGATATGGAGGCAAAACTATATGCCGCTGTGACCGATTATGTGCAGGAAGAATTTAACCGGGCAGACAAGCTGAATAATGATCGCAAAACAACGGTTGGATTTGCATTAACGATTTTGCAGCGTCGGCTTGCATCTTCTCCTGAAGCAATTTACCAGTCTCTCCGCAGGCGGCGGGAAAGGCTGGAGCACAGACTTTCAGAAGAACGCCTTGGGAAAAGAGCCGCGGACATTGCGGCAGACTTCAATGACTTTGACGATGATGATCTTGCGCCCGATGAGCAGGAGGCAATGGAGGAAAAAGTTGTTGACCACGCCTCCGCTGCTGCTACTATTTCTGAGCTGGAAGCGGAAATAAACATTTTGAAGCAGCTTGAACAGATGGCAAATCAGGTCCGTATCAGCGGAATCGACCGCAAGTGGGATGAGTTGTCACGGGTGCTCCAGGATAATGAAAAGATGTTTGGCTCTGATGGGCAGCGGGAGAAGCTTATCATCTTCACGGAACATAAGGATACGCTGAATTACCTAACCAATAAGATTCGCTCGTTGCTGGGTAATGAGGAAGCTGTAATTACCATTCATGGTGGAATGCTCCGGGATGAACGGCGGAAAGCCGAACAGCTTTTTAAACAAGATGTTGGTGTCCGTGTATTGGTTGCGACAGATGCTGCAGGCGAAGGTATCAATTTACAGAGAGCCCATCTGATGGTAAACTATGACCTGCCGTGGAATCCGAATCGCTTGGAGCAGAGGTTTGGCCGTATCCACCGTATCGGACAGACTGAGGTCTGCCATCTGTGGAACTTGGTCGCATCAGAAACTCGGGAAGGTTTCGTGTTTCATCGCTTGTTTCAGAAGCTTGAGGAAGAGCGGCAGGCACTTGGCGGAAAAGTATTTGATGTCCTTGGCAAGATGACATTTAACAATAGGCCTCTACGCGATTTGCTGATTGAAGCGGTGCGATACGGCAATGACCCTAAGGTCAAGGCCCACCTGAACGAAGTGGTGGATCACACCATCAATCGAGATGAGTTCCAAAAGCTGATTGAAGAGAACGCTTTGACGGATGATGTGATGGATGTCCACACAGTGATGACCATTAGGGAAGATATGGAGCGCATGGAGGCCCACAAGCTTCAGCCCCATTTTATCGAGGCGTTTTTTGTGGAGGCATTCCAGTCCGTAGGCGGAAAAATTCGACGCAGAGAAAAAGGGCGTTATGAAATTACTTTCGTCCCTTATGCCGTACGGAATCGAGATATGCAGATCGGATACGGTGAGCCAGTGCTGAACCGCTATGAGCGGGTTTGCTTTGATAAGAAATTCTGTATGAGTCAGGGGCTTGCACCTGCCGCATTGATTTGCCCGGGGCATCCGTTGCTGGATGCTACGCTGGATCTAATTCGGGAGCGCAGTGTGGATGTAATGAAACGCGGAGCGGTGTTTGTTGATGAAAACGATTACGGTTCCGCTGCCCGTCTTTTGTTTTACATTGAAGATTCCGTACAAGATGGCATTCTTTTGAAAGATGGGGGCCGGCGTACTATTTCAAAGCGTGTGCATTTCGTGGAGCTGGAGGAAGGCGGGAACGCAGCCGGAGCAGGTTATGCGCCCTATCTCGATTACCGAGCGGCGGAGGAAGACGAGTCGACTGCTGTGCTGAACTGGGCCAAGTCCCAAAAGTGGCTCTGTTCCGGCGTGGAAGATACGGCAAAGACCTATGCCATTACAAATCTGGTTCCGGCGCACTTTGCGGAAGTGAAGACCCGCAAGGAGGCCATGCTGGACAAGACCGCCAAGGCGGTCAAGGAGAGAATGACTGCGGAAATTCAATATTGGGACTATCGGGCCGGTGAGCTCCAGCAGAAGGAGGCCGCCGGGAAGACGAACGCCAAATTAAATTCTAAACTGGCCGCACGAAGAGCGGATGATTTGACCATCCGGATGCAGGTGCGTCTGGCCGAAATTGAAAAAGAGCGCAGGATTTCTCCCATGCCTCCGGTGGTGACTGGTGGGGCGCTGATCATCCCCAAGGGCTTGTTGCGCACACTGATGGGGAAGGAGCTGCCTGGAACATTTGGAACCGGAGACCGGCAGGCTGTGGAATATGCGGCTATGAATGCGGTGATTCAGATCGAAAAGTCCCTGGGATACCAGCCAAAGGATGTCAGCGCAGTCAAGTGCGGCTACGATGTGGAGTCCTATGTGCCGGAAGGACAACGGACCTGTATGACATCTCATGCCCTACGGATGATTGAAGTGAAGGGACGTGCCAAAGGTGCGACCACGGTGACGGTCAGCAAGAATGAGATCTTGACAGCTTTGAATAAGCCGGAGGAATTTATCTTGGCCATCGTAGAGGTGGACGGGAAGAACACCCGTGTGATTTACCTGAAACGACCTTTCAAAAATGCGCCTGATTTTACGGCAACCAGCGTAAATTACGACATACAGGACCTGATTGCAGAATCTGAGATTCTGTATCAACAATGACAATTGGGAAGAGGTGCAATAGTGGCTTACTTTGAATATGAAAAGGATGATGGAAAAGCTGAATACTATGAACTTCTCCAAGAGCTTATGGAACGCTGGGAATATGAGATTGTGGAGTTCAAGTCAGCCACAGGCGGATACAGCGAAGATAAAATAGGACAGTATGTTTCAGCAATCAGCAATGAGGCCAACCTTGCGGGCAAGCAGTATGGCTGGTTTGTGCTTGGTGTCAGTGAAACGGGGATGAGGCGTCCAGTAGGAACCGGATTTAAAAAAGGGCCGGGGACATTAATGGAACGGTTCAAATACATGATTAGCCAGAATACGACTGATGCAATGACGTTCCTTGACATTATCGAGCTGTATCCCGTCGTAGATGGGGAGCCAAAGCGTGTACTGATGTTCAAAATCCCAGCGGCTGTGGCAGGAATGCCGACGGAATGGAAAACAAGGTGTTATGCCAGAAGCGGCGAAAGCCTGATTCCGCTCCAGCAGTATAAGATTGATGCAATTCGGAACCAGGAGCGACGTGACTGGTCAAAGCTTCTGCTGAGTGGGGCAACAATTGAGAGTCTGGACAGGGATGCTATCGCGTTTGCGCGGGAAAAATACAAGGAGCGCAGAAATCAGCCACATATTACCGAGGAAGTTGACTCCCTATCAGATGAAGAGTTTCTCACCAAGATTAAGCTGATGCGGAACGGTCAGGTTACCAATGCGGCAATGATCCTCCTGGGCAATGCAGAGTATGATTATCTCTTTGCAAATGCGCCGACAATCATGTGGAGACTGTACGGCGCAGATGGGGAGCTGAAGGATTATACGATTTTTCGGATTCCTTTTATCCGTGTTGTAGATCAGATCTCTGCGAAAATCCGCAATCTGACGTATCGGTATATGCCTAATCAGTTGTCCCTCTTTCCCAAGGAGACGCAACAATATGACACATGGCTTTTACGCGAACTGCTGAACAACTGTATTGCGCATTCCAACTATCAGCTGGGCGGCCGTATCTACATCAATGAATGTGAGGAGAGCATCAACATTACAAACCCTGGAGATTTTCTCCCGCAGACCATTGAGACGGTACTGCAAACGACATATAGTCCGCCTTTTTACCGCAATCAGCTTCTGACGGAATCAATGGTCAACTTCTACATGATTGATACTGCTACAAGTGGAATCAAGCGTGTATACCGGATCCAAAGAAAAAAGTATTTTCCCATGCCGGACTATAACTTTTCCACAGCAAATCAGGTTTCTGTGACGGTATACGGGAAAGTTATGAATGACCAGTATACCTATATCCTGTATGAGCACCCGGAGCTGGATTTGGAGACGGTGTACTTGCTGGACCAGGTGCAGAAGGGGCAGAGTATTCCAAAGGAAGCGGTTGCCTATTTGCGGAAGCACAAGCTGGTGGAGGGCAGAGTAAATCACCTGTTTTTGTCCGCAGAGGTGGCAAAGACCGTAGAGGGTGAGGCCCAGTATATTCGCAATAGGGCGTTTGATGACCGGTATTATCAGGATATGATTGTTGACTACTTGAAAAAGTTTGGTGTGGGTCAGAAGAAAGACTTCCGGAAACTGCTTATGGACAAATTTCCTGATGTATTAACCGAGAAACAGAAAGAACGCAAGATCTTGACCCTGCTGTCGGCACTAAAACGACAGGATAAGATAGACACAGATTCTGACAATCCAAGGACCTGTCACTGGGTTTTGAAAAAGTGATATCGGTAATCTCGTTTGAAATTGGTTTGATATCTAGTTTGGTTGAATGTGCGACGGTGTATTATAGCAAGCGATATATGGGGCTATATCGCCGATTTAGCCGGTATACAGCACTTTTCTGAATTTTGCTGGTTTGATTCTGGTTTGGTTCTTGGTCAAGGCTGGTTTGATGTGAAGGGATAATGGAGAGTAGGTAATATGGCAACAAAGAAACTGATCGAGGTGGCGCTGCCCCTGGAAAAAATCAATGCGGAGTCCGCCCGGGAGAAATCCATCCGCCACGGGCACCCGTCCACCCTGCATCTCTGGTGGGCACGGCGGCCATTGGCGGCGGCCCGAGCTGTGATTTGGTCCAGCCTGGTGGACGATCCCTCCTCCCACCCGGAGAAGTTCCCTACAGAGGAAGAACAGAATCGGGAGCGACAGCGGCTGTTCCGCATTCTGGAGGATCTGGTGGTCTGGGAGAATTCCAACAACGAGCGGGTACTGGAGGCGGCCAGGGCGGAGATTCTGAAGTCTACCAACGGAAATCCGCCGGAGTTGCTGGACCCCTTTGCCGGCGGCGGAGCCATTCCTCTGGAGGCCCAGCGCCTGGGGCTGAAGGCCCATGCCCACGATTTGAACCCAGTGTCCGTTATGATCAACAAGGCCATGATTGAGATTCCGCCCCGGTTTGCGGGCATGGCTCCGGTGAACCCGGAGGCCCAGATCAGCCACATGGAACACACTTGGAGCCGGGCCCAGGGGTTGGCGGAGGATGTGCGCTATTATGGCGAATGGATGAAGGAGGAGGCCTTCAAGCGTATCGGCCACCTCTACCCCAAGGTAAAGGTGCCTCGGGAGCAGGGAGGAGGCGACGCCACCGTCATCGCCTGGATCTGGGCCAGAACGGTGAAGTGCCCCAACCCAGCCTGTGGGTGTGAGATGCCGCTGGCCAGTTCTTTTGTGCTATCCAAGAAGAAGGGCAAAGAAGCGTGGGTTGAACCCATCATTGCTAACAGTAAAGTTCACTTCCAAGTTCATCAAGGAAAATATCCCAAGGAAATTGAGAATGGCACCAAGCAAGGGAAAAAAGCGAGTTTTTGTTGCCCCGTTTGCAAAACTGGTCTGGTGGACGGCAAATATGTGGATGATGAGGCAAACACAGGAAGAATGGGTGCTGTTCCAATAGCAATTGTCGCAGAGGGGAAACGTGGAAGAATTTATCTGTCTATTGATGAAGCTGAGGGTGTACTTTTACAACATGAGATTGAAAATTATTATGCCGCAAATGAAATAGAAAAAAAGGTGTCTCATGCACAATGCAGAGGAACTTTTGCCAGCAATGCGCAGGGAAGATATTACGGATTCCATGAGTTTAAGGATTACTTTACCCATCGCCAGCTTGCTGCGCTGACCACCTTCAGTGACCTGGTGGCGGAGGCCCAGCAAAAGGCGGAGGCTGATGCAGTGGCTGCCGGCATGGCAGATGACCACTTGCCTCTGCGCAATGGCGGCCAAGGAGCCCGAGCTTACGGCGAGGCTGTGGGGGTGTATTTGGCGTTTGTGATTGACCGCCTGGCTGATAGAGGATCGTCAATTTGCAGTTGGGACTCATCCCGCGAGGGATTGCGCAATACATTTGGCAGGCAGGCAATTCCTATGGTGTGGGACTATGCAGAGGCAAATCCCTTTAGCAATTCTTCTGGTTGTTTCGACAATATGGTAGAGTGGGTCACAAAGTGTATCTTGGAGTTTCCGGCCTCCCAAACTGCTGATGTGGGCCAGTTTGACGCTCAGCGGGACTGTGGTCTACGGGACATTATGGTGTCCACTGACCCGCCCTACTATGATAACATCGGCTACGCAGACCTGTCTGACTTCTTCTATGTGTGGCTGCGGCAGTCGCTGAGAGACACATATCCAGAGCTCTTTTCCACTATGCTAGTGCCCAAAGCGGAGGAGCTGATTGCCACACCCTACCGCCACAACGGAAGTATGGAGGCGGCCAAGGGCTTCTTTGAGGATGGGATGCTCTCCGCTTGTAAGCAGATGTATCTTTATGCCCGGGAGGATATCCCGGTGACCATCTACTACGCATATAAGCAGAGTGATTCCGATGCCGATGGTAACGCCTCCTCCGGCTGGGAGACCATGTTAAATGCTGTAGTCAATGCAGGATTTACCATCACTGGTACATGGCCGATGCGCACAGAGTTGACAAATCGAGCAGGGGCTCTTACGGCAAACTCCCTGGCTTCTTCTATTGTGCTGGTCTGCCGCAAGCGGCCTGCGGACGCGCCCCAGGCTACCCGGCGAAACCTGATCAATCTGCTGCGGCGGGAGCTGCGCCCCGCCCTGAAGCAGCTCCAGGACAGCAACATTGCCCCGGTGGATTTGGCCCAGTCTGCCATTGGCCCTGGTATGGGGGTGTTTTCCCGCTTTCAGAAGGTGTTAGAAGCTGATGGGACGCCCATGTCGGTGCGCTCCGCCTTGAAGATCATCAACGAAGAGATAGACTTGTACTTCAACGAACAGGTGGGTGACATGGACTCCGCCAGTCGCTTCTGCGTGGATTTGTATACCCAGAACGCTTTCAACAACATCAAATACGGCGAAGCGGAGATCCTGGCCACCGCCAAGAGTACCTCTATCCCCATGATGGCTTCCCATGGCATTCTCTACGCCAAGGCTGGCATTGTACATCTCCTGGATCGCACAGAGCTGCCGGAGCAGGTGGACAGCAGTGAGCGGTGCATTTGGATGCTGACCCAGCAGCTCACTCAGGCTATGGCCAAGGGCGGTATTGAGGCCTGCGCCAAAATCCTGGCGGATATGTTTGGCTCCAACGGGGAGCGGGCGAAGGACTTGGCCTACCGGCTGTACACCATTGCTGAGCGGAAAAACTGGGCCAATGAAGCCTATGCCTATAATGCCCTTGTAGTGGCATGGCCAGATATTCAGGCCAGAGCGGCCGCACGGAAAGAGCTTGTGCCGGAACAGTTGAATCTATTTTAGGATAGAAGATCAGAGCAATGAGACCGATGACGAAAGGGAGCGATTTTTCCTTTGAATAAGTTGATAGAGACTGCGCTCCCGCTTGCGGAAATGAATGATGCGGCGATCCGAGAGAGGGCAGGGAAGGCTGGCCATCCGGCGAATCTCCATATGTGGTGGGGGCGCAGCCCAGAGACGTCTTCCCTCGCCACTCTGGCCGCCGCCGTATTGGACTACTCGGAAGAGACTGCCACTGCGGACCAGGAGCTGCTTGCCAAGGCTGCGACCGACAGCACAAACGCGCTGAATGCGGTGCGGGACAGGCTGTCTGAACTGGGTGAGCTGCCTGTGGTGTGGGACGCCTTCGCGGGATTTGGAGGCATCCCTATCGCAGCGCAGAAGCTGGGAATGAGGGCGGAAGCCAACGATTTGAATCCGGTGGCGGCCGTGCTGACCAGGGCGGCAGTGGACATCCCAGCCCGTTTTGCGTCTTGGAAGCCGGTTCACCCGGGGGCGGCTGAGCGGCTGTCCTACTCCGGTGGAGAGGGGCTGGCCGAGGATATCCGCTTCTATGGTGCGTGGATGGAGAATCAGGCGCTGAAACGGCTTTCCAATGTCTACCCCCAGATGGGAAATGGGGAGATACCCTTTGCTTGGCTGTGGGTACGGACCGTGAAATGCCCAAATCCGGCCTGTAACTGCCACATTCCCCTGAGTAGTTCCTATGTCCTACAGAAGGCTAAGACTGCCCAGTTTTGGGCTGAGCCGGTGACAGAGGGAGGCCTGGTTCGGTTTCAGATACACGAGGGGCCTTGCCCACCTGGCAAGGAGAGTAATAAAATCGGCAACAACGGGGCCAGGTTCCGCTGCCCCGTATGCGGTGAGATAACGACGGACGAGTATATCAAGAAAATGGGGGCTGCACACGGACTTGGTGCGGAGATGATGGCGGTGGTCACCAGTACAGGTGGCAAGAAAGCCTTCTTTGCCCCGGATGAGGTCCAGAGGGCTGCTGCGGATGTGTCACCCCGGGAGGATGTACTTCCTGGTGCAATTCCGGCCAACGCACATTGGTTCTCCCCGCCGAGCTATGGAATCACTGAATATGCGGATCTTTTTACACCTCGGCAGATGCGGATGCTGTCCACGTTCAGCGATTTGGTGCGGGAGGCCCAGGATATGGTGGCCTCTGCAGCGCTGGCAGCGGGCATGAACGAAAGCGGAGGCTCCCTGGAGGACGGCGGGAGCGGCGCTCTCGCCTATGGACAGGCTGTTGGTATCTATCTGGCCTTTGTGGTAGATAAGATGGCCGACTATAACAGCTCCATGTGTTCCTGGCGGACGGCCGGTGGGAATACTCGCAGCACCTTTGGGCGCCAGGCGATTCCCATGGTCTGGACCTTCGCAGAGGGGAACCCCTTCTCCAATGTATCAGGAAATTTCAAGACTATGCTGGATAGCGTCGCAGGGAGCGTAGAGCGCCTGGGCTTTGGAGTCCAGGCAGTGGTGACCCAGGATAATGCCTTGACCATGGAATATCCCAAGGACGTGCTGGTTTGTACGGAGCTGCCCTATTACAGGGATATCGGCTATGCTGACCTGTCCGACTTCTTTTATATTTGGCTCCGGCGCAGTTTAAAGGAGACTTATCCGCAGATGTTTTTGCCCATGGTCACACCCAAGGATGAGCTGTCCACCGCATCAATCTACTCTGGTGTTTCCCGAGAAGATGCGGAGGAGAGGTATCGGACGGACATGAGGGCGGTCTGCGAGAAGTTGTATATGTGCAGTTCTTCGGCGTATCCGGCCTTACTGTTTTACTGTTTTCGGAAGAATGACTTGGCGTGTATTAGGAATGGCGGCGATGGGTGCAATCAATCAGCCTGGGAGTTCATGCTGGAAGGGCTGCTCTCTGCTGGTTTTTCCATCACTGCTGTTTGGCCCATGCGGTCGGAGCCTGCATCGGAAAAGGCGGACTCCACGCGAGTACTGATTGTGGCAAGGAAAGGTGTTGGCCGGCAGGGGCAGATCACCCGGCGTGGCTTCATCAGTACACTGAAGCGGGAACTACCAGATCGGCTGCAACGGCTGTGGTCCGGCCATGTACTGCCGGAGGATGAATTCCTCTCCTGTATGGGACAGGGACTTGCCGTGTTCTCAAAATACAAAACTGTTTTAAATGCTGACGGGTCGGTTATGTGTGTTCATGACGCATTGCAGGTTATCTACTTGGAATGTGAGGAACATCTCGCACTGAGAAATGCGGCTGTTTTTGAAAATGCCGCTGAAACAAAGGAGGGGTAGACTATGCTGGAGAATTATGAGCTTGTGCAAAAGGGATTCCGCATTTTACACCCATTGATGGCCGGTTACATTGGCCGGGAATTGAGTCGTGTTTATAAAGAAAGTTGGTGGCAGGAAGTGCTGGATGCGCTCAGTGATCAGCATGATTTGCCGGAGTCTGGAGACTATAGTGAGCTGATTGATTCGCTGGACGTAATGAATTGCCTCCGACTGATTGACCGACGGTGGAATGATGTGTTCCGAACAAAGCTCTCACTGGATTACCGCACCTGGGCAAAAGAACTGGTCGGTGTCCGCAATAAAGCGGCCCACATCGGCGGGCAGGACTTCCCCAAGAACTATGCGGAGAGGGCTCTGGACACGATGGCGCTGATCTGCGAGGCCTTTGACACGGCAGGCGTAGAGGAAATCCGTGCGCTTTACAGAAAGCTGCGTTACGGCTCAGAAGAGGGCTCCATGGCTGCGACTGAGATCGCAGCGCCTGCGCCGGCAAAAGCTGCGAAGGCGAACGAAGGTGTGATGACACAGTCTTTTGGACAGCATCTTCCCAGCTGGCGAGATGTTATGCAGCCCCATCCCGATGTTGCCGAGGGACGCTATCGTGCGGCGGAGTTTGCGGCGGACCTGGCGCAGGTAGCGCGCGGCGAAGGTGCAATTGAATACAGGGACCCGGTTGAGTTTTTTGCCCGCACCTATGTGACGGAAGGCATGGCTGGACTCCTGGTAGAGTCTCTCCAGCGGCTCTCCGGGCAAGGCGGCGAACCGGTCATTCAGCTGAAAACTGCATTTGGCGGTGGTAAAACCCACAGTATGTTGGCGCTCTACCACATGGTGCGCGGCGGTTTTAGTGTTGACCGCATCCCAAGCTTGAAGCCGATTATGGAGCGGGTGGGGCTTGAGGAACTTCCCAGAGCAAATGTTGCTGTTCTGGTCGGTACGGCACTTGACCCCACTCGAAAGAAGAACCCGGCCAATCTCCCCAAATATACAGTCAACACGATTTGGGGTGAAATGGCCTATCAGCTTGTTGCATCCGCCGGAAAGCCGGATCTCTACGCAATTGTGAGCGATTCCGACAGGCGTGGTGTTTCCCCAGGTTCTGAGGCGTTGAAAACACTGCTTAACGCTTGTGGTCCCTGCCTTATCCTGATGGATGAGTTGGTAGCCTACGCCAAAAAGATTTACGGGGTTGAGGGCCTTCCGGCAGGATCTTACGACAACTTCATTACCTTTATACAGGAAATTACAGAAGCTGCAAGAGCGAGCGAAAATAGTATCGTGGTTGCCTCCATTCCTGAATCGGACATTGAAATTGGCGGGGATGCCGGAAAAACTGCCTTGGATACCATTGAGCATACTTTTGGCCGTATGGAATCCATCTGGAAGCCAGTTGCGGCCAATGAAGGATTTGAGGTCGTTCGTCGCAGGTTATTCCTCGACTGTAAAGACCCCGAAGCCAGAGATATGGTATGTAATGCTTTCAGCAGTATGTATCAGGAAAATGCCTCCGACTTTCCAATGGAAGCGAGAGAGGTGGAGTACAGGAATCGCATGATAGCCTGTTACCCGATTCACCCAGAGATTTTCGACCGGCTTTATGGAGATTGGGCTACATTGGAGCGGTTCCAACGTACTCGTGGTGTTCTGCGTTTGATGGCTGCGGTCATTCATGAACTTTGGATGGCCAATGATTCCAGTGCGATGATTATGCCTGGCTCAATTCCCCTGAATGTACCGAGCGTACGCGATGAGCTGGTACGCCATTTGCCGGATACCTGGAACAGCATTATTGACCGGGAAGTAGACGGTAAAGACTCTATCCCGTACCAGAAAGATAAATCAACATTTCGCTATGGGCAGAAATTGGCCGCTCGACGGGTAGCCAGAACAATTATGCTGGGCAGTGCGCCCAGTACCTCTGCGCTCCGTGACCAGACTATCCGCGGCCTGGAGACATCGAGAATTCGGCTGGGCGTCGTTCAGCCTGGGGAAAACATTGCCGATTTTAATGATGCGCTGAACACACTTCACGGCTCGTTGTCCTACTTATATAACAACCAGAATGGAACTCGGTTCTGGTATGATACCAAGCCCACCTTGCGTAAAACTTCTGAGGATCGTGCATCCCAGGTCTCCGACGCAGATGTCATTATGGAAATTGAGTCAAGACTAAAGAGACTGCACAAAGAGAGTCCATTTTGGGGTTTACATACCTGCCCCCCATCCTCGAATGACATTCCCGATGAGCAGAACGCAAGGCTGGTGATTCTCAGACCGGAATACACGTTTAGACGAGCAAATGGAAAAGATAGCGGGAAAGCCCTGGCTACAGTCTCGGATTACCTAAATATGAGAGGAACTTCTCCCCGTGTATATCGGAATATGCTGGCCTTTGTGGCACCGGATCAGGATAAATTGCGTGATCTTCAGATTGAGGTAAAGCGGTTCATCGCATGGAAGTCTATCATTTCTGACAAAGATGATTTGAATCTGGACGGCGGACAACTCCGTGAAGCAGAAAGTAGCCTAAATCGCAGCAATAGTTCTGTAGAGTCAAGGATGAAGGAGACCTACTGCTGGCTGTTAGTTCCGTTCATTGACCAGTACGAAGACATAAAGACCATCCAGTGGGAAATCAGTAACTTGGGTGGCGGGGATGATGGGATTGTCTCCAAAGCTGCAAAGAAGATGATTCAGGGCGAACAAATTATCCACACTTGGGCGCCTGCACTTTTGAAGATGAGCCTGGACGAACTCCTGTGGAAAGACTCTGATAACATCATGATCAAAAAGTTGTGGGAGTATCTTTGCACCTACTGCTATCTTCCAAGACTTGCGAATTACAGTGTCTTAGAGGATGCAATTGCAAAGGGAGTCCATTCCACTGAGTTTTTCGGAATTGCTGCTGGTTATTCTGGCGAACGCTATATTGACCTGAAGCTCAACGAGACCGTTTATTCCATCAATCCATCTGATTTGCTGGTGAAACCAGCCGTTGCAATGAAGCAGATCATGGAGGAAGGAAAAGTCGCTGGGCAAAGCGGCGGTATGCAAGGTGATGCTGATCCTGCTGGAGGCGGAGGAAGTGGCACTGCTGGCAGTCAACCGCTAACGGGGGGGATGTCAGGTCGCTCCGGAGATAATACGGGGACAAGAACAGCTCCCCAAAATACGAGATTCTTTATGTCTGCTAAGCTGGATAATACTCGAGTAAACAAAAATGTGAACGACTATCTTACCGAAATTATCCAACATCTTATGAGTGTTGATGGAGCCGATGTGGAGCTAACGCTTGAGGTAAATGTCAACGCACCAGAAGGAATACCTTCTTCTACCGTAAGAACCGTTTCGGAAAACTGTCGTACATTGAAAATCCAGGACTTTGGGTTTGAAGACAATTAAATGTTATGAGGGATAACCCATAAACTGTGGCCTATATCTTTGATAACACCGTACTAAAATCCCCCTCATTGAAATTTTCCAGCCCTCATGATACCCTGTTGTCAGGAATTCCGTATAGAAAGGTGGGCCTTCTATGGAGCCATCCAAGAAGGATTGGAAAATGTTCAGAGAAAAGATCGGTCAGTGGCAGGAAGCCTATATGGAGATCTTGAACCAGAGATACATAGCGCTTCTGTCTAATGAGGAGTTGCCTGCCTCTGAGCGGTTTTGGAAATTGCAGCAAGCCATTCAGGTAGACAGGCACAGGCCGGGTGTTTGTCTTGAACTGAGAAAACAGACGATGGTATATGACCTTGCTGCGCTAATCGAGGATCGTGCCATTACGGGTGAGGATCTTGCTGAGTTCAGTGATGAAGTGAAGGAACGGGTAGCCATTCTCTTGCAGCAACCGCTTGGAGAGTAACTCTAACCCTCGTGGCCAGAAGAGCCATGAGGCAGAGATCTTGACCACACAACCCGCCGCAAAACAGAGGAGAAAGTAGGGGGAGAGCATGGGGAAAAAGATTGATTTTCGAAAGGCAGCGCAACGAGAGCGGGAAAAGCGGGAGCGGCAGTTGTGGCAGGCGCTTTGCGGGCCCTTGCACGCGATTGTGGAGCTATGGCCCTGGGGGTGGCTGGACCCGGAGGATCCCTTTCTCTTCATCACCAAGTCCGGGGATCGGGCTGTCTATTTTAGCTGCGTGCAGGAAGAGGAGAACGATGTGGAAATTCTCATATTTCCCTCCCCAAGGGACTACCAATGCGCCTTCCACCAACGGCAGCCCACCAGACAGGAAATTCGTCATTTCATTGAAATAGAGCAGTATACCGTCTCCCTGGTGCATTGGGAGGCGCTGCCCGGTGAGGTGACGGAGCGCTACCGGCACTTGGGACTGGACTTCGGAGAGGGGATGTGGCCCTGGGTGACGGGAAAACGCAGAGGCTACCTGGACACCGACGTCCAGGGGGAGGAGCTGGCCTTTGTGGCCGATTGCCTGGGGAACTTTCTCATGCAGCTGCGAGCCATACAGGAGGAGGGGATGCGCCCGGAGTTTCAAAAGGGAGATATGATGCTCCGCTTCTATTCTGCCCGGGAAAACCTGTGGATGAACGTAGTGGCACCGCTGGAATTTCCCGCAGACCCCGGAAATCCAGTGGTTTTCCGTCCAAATTCCTCAAAGCTGCGAGCCATGCAGGGGTTAGGGCGCAGTGCCACCCATCGGAAGGTGGAATTTGACTTTGGCTGGCAGCAGGAGCCGGAGGAGGACGGCTGTTTTTGGATGGAAGTGCTTCTCACCGACCGGGAGACGGGAGAGCTGCTGTGCCTGTATCGGTGCAGGCCGGAGGAGCTGATGAACTGTGCCTTTACGGCATGGAGAGAAGTGGTGGAGGAACATGGGATCCCATCTACGCTCTACCTTTGCCGGGACGAGAGTTATGATCTATTTGAAGATCTGGCCCAAAAGTTGGGGGTCAAAATCAAACGGGTCAAGCGTCTGCCCGCTGCGGAACGGATTTTGCGGGATTTGGGCGCAGTGTAGGAATAGCTGGCAAAGCGTGTTTGACCACACACCCAGCCACAGACCGCCGTGGAACACACGGATATCCCATGGCTAGAAAGTGACAGAAAGCAATCAGACTGGAGTGAAAACCACGGGAAAGGAGCCAAAATAATCAGAAAAAAGTTCTTTTTCCGCTTGGTAAGGATGAGGTCGGCAGTTCGAATCTGCCTAGCAGCTCCACGAGAAACCTCGGAACGAATGTTCCGGGGTTTTTTGTTTGCCATAGGAACATGCAGCGCACTGGACCATTCGTCCGGTGCACTTTTTCGCTTTCCCTGACAAGGAAACATAACTTTGACACAAGTATGTGGTATCATAAAGATGACGAGAGGAGGGTGATCCCATGGAGAAGGTTTTGCTGGTGGAGGATGAGAAGCGCATCCGGGACATTGTGCGGGACTACTTTACCGCCCACGGCCTGGGCTGTGATTTGGCCCGGGACGGGGCGGAGGCCTTGGACTTGCTGCGGGACCACGACTATGACGCCATTTTGCTGGACGTGCTCATGCCGGAGCTGGACGGCTTCCAGGTGTGCGCGGCTGTGCGCCAAAATAGTCCGGTGCCCATCCTCTTTCTCACCGCTTTGGGTGGGGAGGAGGACGTGCTCCGGGGCTATGCCCTGGGCGGGGACGACTATGTGACAAAGCCCTTCTCTTTGGCAGTGCTGCTGGCCAAAACTCAGGCCCTCATCCGCCGCAGCCACGGAGGGCAGGCGGGGGTGCTTACCTGCGGGGCCATCACCCTGGACACGGTGGGCCGCACCTGCACGGCGGCAGGGCAGCGGGTGAAGCTCACCCCCAGGGATTACGATCTGCTGGAGTGCCTGCTGCGCCACCGGGGCTGCACCCTCACCCGGGCCCAGCTGTTGGATAAGGTGTGGGGCATTGACTTTGAGGGGGACGACCGGGCGGTGGATGTGCGCATTCGCAGTCTGCGCACCGCCCTGGGCCCGGCCGGGGGCCAGATCAAGACGGTGTTTAAGGCGGGGTATCGACTGGAGGAGGTGTGACCATGAACAAGAGCAGGCCCAGGCGGCTTCGATGGCGGCTGGCGGTCCCTTTGACGGTGGCATTTTTCCTGCTGTGGCTGGGTACCATGGTGGTGCTTACCAATTCTGCCTGTGACCGACTGGAGGGGACGGTGTCCCAGGAATACGAGTATGCCCAGAAGGCCTTGGAAGAGCAGTGGGAAATCTACCAGAACAATCGGGACAACGGGCTGGGCGCCCAGGCCGACCATATTCTCATGTACAACCTCAGCGCCGCCTCGGGTGGCCTCACCGACATTGGCGAGGGGGGCATGGCCTTTCTGGTGCGAAACAGCTTGGGCCAGGAGGTCCACAGTCAGCTGGCCTATGGCTACGGGCACGAGGCGGGGGTGGACCAGGGACAGCGGTGGTACCTCTACTTTGACAGCGGTCTGGACGACCAGGGGCAGCTCCAGTTGGCCCGGTGGCTCACCCAGCACCGCAGCCGAAGCTGGGACTTCGCCCTCTACCCCCCAGACAGTTGGCCGTGGGACACGCTGACCGAGGATGGGAGCAATCCGCCCAATGCGGACGGCACCTATGCCCGGGTGACGGGGGTGGAGCGGTCTGGCTATGCCATGGATGTGCAGAAGATCGAGCTGGTGCACCCGGATGGCACCACAGAGACCATGGTGGAGACGGACACAACCGGGGAGGACTCCATCACCCTGGAGCTGAAATTTATGAGAGTGGCCAGCGTGCTCGTCCCGGATTATTACAGTGACAGGAACGATGGCCCCATCGACATGGAGCTGCGGCTGTCTCACTTCCGGGCGGCCCAGGATCGGGTCCACCGTGGCACAAAGGAGATGTATGGAAGCAGCCTCACGGTCAGCGGGCAGCTGTCTGGAATCTCTGAGGGCAACGCCATGCGGTTGGTGGCTGGAGAATATGACACTACCCGAGCTGCTGTGCAGGGACAGTGGTTTCTCTACATCAGCACCTTTTTGCTCACCGCAGCGGCGGTGCTGCTTCTCTCTGCCCATCTGTCCAAACAGGTGACGAGGCCGGTGGAACAACTGAGCCAGGGGGCGCAGAAGGGCCGCTGTAAAACAGACGGCCCGGTGCGGGAGCTCAACGCCCTGGCGGAGGCCTTTAACGACGCCCAGGACCAGCTGGAGGGCCAGCTGGAGCGAGAGCGGGCCTTTACCCGTGGGGCGGCCCACGAGCTGAAAACCCCCTTGGCCATCATCCGCACCCATGCCGAGGCCCTGGGGGAGGACATCGCCCCGGACAAGCGGGGGGAGTACCTGAATATCATCCTGGAGGAGAGCGACCGCATGGGCCAGCTGGTGGGGCGGCTGCTGGAGCTGACCTGGCTGGAGTCCGGCGTGGCCCTGAACGTGGCGCGGCTGAATCTGGCCGACGTGGTGCGGGAGGTGTGGAGCCCCCTGGCCCTCCAGCTGGAACAAAAGGAGGTCTCTTTGTCCCTGGAGCTGGAGGAGGTCTGGCTGGAGGGGGACCGGGAGCGGCTGAAGGAGGCGGTGGGAAATCTGGCCTCCAACGCCCTGCGCCATGTGGAGAAGGGAAAGTGCATCCAGGTGTCCCTGGTGCGTAAGGGGGGGCAGGCGTGCGTCTTGGTGTACAA
>OEQQ01000070.1_pt1 | contig 25770 bp, 26 predicted proteins | sample 1539741 | NCBI WGS metagenome assembly OEQQ01 (sample SAMEA3891876, study PRJEB23780) | metagenome | biome: terrestrial biome; feature: animal house; material: Caecal content | place: Italy | collected 2015-05-05
CGCTCGAAATCGATGTCGTGCAAAAGCCCGCAGATCCCCCAGAAATCCGCGTCGTCCCCATATCCCATCTCCTGTGCGAACCAGCGCATGACCCCCTCCACGGTGAGGGCGTGCTGGATGTGAAAAGGTTCCCGGTTCCATGTCAGAAGCAGATTCAGCGCTTCTTCTCTCGAAAGTTTACTGGTCATGTCCTGTCTCCTTCCAAATTCCATTTTGATAAGCCTTTTCCACCATTTTGAAATCCTTTGGGAAAAAAGTCAATCAAATGTTATCCGGGCTACAGATTTTTATGCTCTGCCGAAGTAGCATAGGGGAGAATTTTTGATTTCCCAATGGATTGAGGGGTGGAGAGTGTGAAAAATACGCGAAATCAGCTTTCTTTGACGGAAGGAAATGTGATACGGGTGTTGCTGCGGTTCACCGTGCCGTTTCTGCTGGCGAATTTGCTGCAGGCGCTATACGGGGCGGTGGACCTTCTGGCGGTAGGGATGTTCTGCGGGGCGCAGAGCATCGCGGCGGTGTCCACCGGCACCCAGGTGACGCAGATGATCACCAGCCTGATTTCCGGGCTGACCCTGGGAGGGACGGTGCTGGTGGGCAAATACATCGGGATGAAAAAGGAGGAGAGGGCGAGAAAGGCCATCGGGACCACCATCGTGTCCTTCGGGATTTTCGCCCTGATCCTCACGGCGGCGATGGCGGGAAACGCATCGGCCATCCTCAGACTGCTCGCCGTGCCGGAGGCGTCCTTTGCGGAAGCGCGCGCCTATGTGGTGATCTGCAGCCTGGGCAGCCTGTTTTTGTGCGAATACAACGCGGTCAGCGCGGTGCTCCGCGGCTGGGGGGATTCCGTCAGCCCGCTTCTGTGCATCGCCGCCGCCTGCCTGTGCAACGTGGCCGGGGATTTTTATCTGGTGGGAGCCCTGCATATGGGTGCGGCGGGAAACGAGACGTTGTAAGGGGGGAGATTATGCCGATCATTTTGAGACTTGACCGGGTGATGGCGGACCGGAAAATGTCCCTGAACGAACTGGCCGCCAGGGTTGGGATTTCCAACGTCAACCTGTCCAACTTAAAGACCGGGAAGGTGAAGGCCGTGCGGTTTTCCACGCTGGAGGCCATCTGCGAGGCGCTGGACTGCCAGCCCGGGGATATTCTGGAGTATGAGAGGAAAAGCAGGATATAATAAAACAGGGCGTTATTTTGGAGATTGCTCTTTTTCGGGGTTTCGAGTAAAATAAAATCAAATTTTATTTTGCTCAGAAAAAGGAGGATCGTCATGTATATTCAGCGGCATTTGGAGAAGCAGATTTCAGAGGCTTCCCGCTACTATCCGGTGGTCATGGTCTGCGGTCAACGTCAGGTGGGAAAGTCCACCATGCTCAATCACATAAAGGAACCGGAGCGCCGCTACGTTACGCTGGACGATGGGAATGCACGAAGGCTTGCGGCCACGGATCCGGCGCTGTTTTTTGAAACGTATGGGTATCCGCTGCTGATAGACGAGTTTCAGAGGGTCCCCTCCATTCTGCTGGAAATGAAAAAAATCGTCGACCAGAAGGCGCTGGACGGCGAAGATAACAACGGCATGTTCTGGCTTACCGGATCGCAGAAATTCCATATGATGCGGGGCGTTTCCGAATCCCTGGCGGGTCGGGTTGCGATCTTCGATATGGCCGGATTATCTGCGGCGGAAAAGGAAGGCCGGCCTGCCGCGCTGTTTCATCCCGACCTGGATTCCATTCGGGAGCGCTTGAAATACAGCAGGAGCAAAAATGTCCACGAGGTCTATGAGGATATTTTTCGCGGCGGTATGCCGAAACTCTGCGCCACGGACCTGGATCGCGACCGTTTTTACATGGACTATATCAACACCTATATCGAAAGGGATATCAAGGATCTGGCCCAGGTGGGGAAACTCAACGAGTTCTATGACTTCCTGGTTTTCATGGCGGCCCGGACCGGTCAGGAGCTGAAATACGATGAGATTGCCGGAGCCATCGGAGTATCGGCTCCGACGGCCAAATCCTGGGTTTCGATTTTGGAACGCTCGGGCGTCGTCTTCATCCTCCGACCCTGGTATTCCAACATTACAAGGCGGCTTGTGAAAACGCCCAAGGTTTATTTTATGGACACTGGCCTTGCAGCGTACCTTTGCCGATGGCCCAGCGCGGAAACTCTGGAAAACGGGGCCATGGACGGCGCTTTCCTCGAAACCCATGTGGTGACGGAAATCGTAAAGAGCTATTACAACGCCGGCAAGCCGGTGGATCTCTTTTATTACAGGGATATCGATAAAAAAGAAATTGATCTTCTGATCGCGGAGGGCGATAAAATCTATCCCATCGAGATCAAGAAGAGCAAGGAGCCTTCAAAGCCGGATAAGAATTTCGGCGTTCTGGCACAGTTTAAGATGGATGTCCAGCCGGGGATTATTCTGTGTATGAGCGACGAACTGATCCCCTACAATCGCGGATCCTGGTACTGCCCGGTGTCCGTACTATAATGAAAAATATTATCGATCCGGGAGTTTTCGGCCGTTTCAGCTCCTTTCTGGATGCGTATAGGAAATTTTTACGCTGGCAGGAAGGGTGACGTACTGAGAAGGAAGACATTCTCCCGGATTTTCGATTCTGTTGAGCAGCATACGGATAGCAAGAATTCCCATATCTTCTGTGCCGGGGGACTGTTGAACGCGATAACCGTAAGATTCCAGTATTTTCATGTTGTCGTACCCGATCAGATCGATGTCCTGACCGATCCTGGCCTGCAGCGTCACCAGTTCATGGTAACAGATGACTGTGAAATCCGAACTGAAACTGAGAATTGCCGACGGCCCTTTCGGGGACAAATACTGCATTCGAATGAAATCGGAACAGGAATCGATCTGGGTGCCGGTAAAAATGCGCGCCTGAGAGGGATCCAGATGGTTCGCGCGGTACGCGTTTTTGATTCCTCTGATATAAGAGGCTGTAACGGAAGCATGGCTGTCGTAAATGAGGAAGGCCATATCGCGATGTCCCTTCTGGAGAGCGAAGCGCGTCATCTCCTGCGCGCCGTTTTCGTTGTTAATATGGATTGTGTCGCACTGGGCGCCGGGCATCTCCTTATCGATGCAGATAACCGGGGTTCCGGATGTGTGGATCCGGTTGATCAGATCGGCGTTTGGAGAGTTCTCCACGGGGACAATCAGGATGCCGCCCACTTTATAAGAAAGGAGATCCATGATGGCGCGCCGTTCCTTTTCCGGATTATCATCAGAATTGCACAGGATCATCCGGTAGTTGTTCTGAGTTGCCAGTTTGTCCACCGCGAAAAGCAGTTTCCCGAAGAAACTGATTCCGATATTGGGTACGATAAAGCCGATGATGCGCGTCTGAGATTTTGAAAAACTCACGGCCAGGGCGCTTGGGGAGTAACCGAGTTCATCCATGGCCTTCATCACTTTATGATAAGTCTCCTTGCTGACATAGCCGCTTTTGTTCATGACGCGGGAGACGGTGGATTGCGCCACACCGGCAGCCTGCGCCACATCTTTGATATTCACTTTCATTTCGTTCACCATCCCGTTTAAAATATGGAACTGATTCTATACTACCATGGGAAAAATGAATTTGCAACTGGTTTTACTCCTGACAAAAAATATTTATACACAATTAAAAAAGCGGAGATAATGTATAATATATACAAAAGTGTGGAACAATACGGCCGATTATTGACAAGAATTTGCATAATGCTATAATGGAATCAGTTCCATAAAAACGAGATAAAAGGTGAAAGGAGAAAAAATGAAAAAGAGATTTGCCATCATGTTGCTTGCGGCAATTTGTCTGACTGGCTGTGCGGACGCTTCCACAGCCGGAGGAGATACTGCGGAGAACCTCCCGCAGACGGAAAACGCTTCAGCGGACGACTCCTCAAAACAGGATGCGGGAGGAAGGACCGAAATCGTGTATTATACCTGGGGAGACGAAGAAGGATATATGACGGAAATCGTTGACGCGTTTAACGCCCAGAGCGATACAACATATGTCAATGTCACTTTTATCCCGTCCACCGGAGTGGAATATAATGAGAAAGTCGTTTCCATGCTCTCCAGCGGATCGCAGATGGACCTGTTCAGCGCCAGCAATGTCAAGGAACTGGTTAAATATCGGGACGCGGGAAGCATCTGCGACCTGACGGATGCCATCCAAAGCAGCGGGTTGGACATCGACAAATATGGAACCAGTTTCCTTGAAACAAAAAAGGATGAAAAATTTTATGGCTTGCCTTACCGGTACAGCACCATGGGACTCTTTTATAATAAGCGCATTTTTGAAAAAGAGGGGATCGAAGTTCCGGGACTGATGTCATGGGATGAATACGCCGAACTGGCGAAGCGTCTGACCAAAACGAGGGAAGACGGAAGCGTACAATGGGGTGGGTTTATTCCGGACTGGCTGGGAGAACCGATCCTGACGGTTCAGAGGGGCTCCAGCGTGATGGACCCGGATACGTCCGCCCTCCGGGAATGGCTGGAACTTCTGGGAAAACTGTATAACGGCGATCGGTCCCATATGAGTTTTGAGGAAATGAAAAGTACATCCACCGACTGGGTGAAGATTTTCCTGGCAGGGGATGTGGCGATGCTGCCAAACGGAGAATATACCATCGGGAACGTGCTGCAGGAAATGAAAAACAATCCTGACGGCGTCGGGGATTTCGAAATGGGAGTCACCTATATGCCTCTGCCGGACGGAATCGAAGAACCGGTGACTGTGGGCGGGCCGAATACCTTCCTCATGATCAACCAGAATACGGAACATTTTGAGAACGCCTTCGAATTCGCATGCTTTCTCTGCGGGCAGGAAGGGGCCGGATATCTGGTCGAAAACGGAATGATCCCGGCTTATCTGGACGAGGATGTGATCCGGATGTATAAAGGCGCCGTGGATATGGATGGAATCGACGAGATGCTGTCTGCCGAAACGCATTATGAATGCGATCCTGCCGTCGATTTTTCCGCGGTGGATACGATCTGGAGGGAAGAGAAGGAGCTCTATCTGATCGGAGAGGAAACGCTGGATCAGAGCATGGAGATGTTCGAACAAAGAAGAACGGAAGTTTTGGGCCAATAAGATGGCGGAAAGGAAAATGGGATGAAGAAAAATATGGTGGCGCTGGTTTTCCTGCTTCCCTGCCTGCTGGGATTTATCTTTTACTATCTGATTCCCATTTTCCTGGGAGCGGGCTTCAGCTTTACAGATTATACCGGGCTCTCTACGCAACAGGTGAGTTTTGTGGGGCTGGATAACTACAGGCGGATGTTTTCGGATCGCTATTTTATCCGCTCCATTCAAAATAACTTAATTTATGCGGCGCTCTATACGCCGCTGACGCTGGCGGCAGCTCTCTTTTTCGCTACGGTGCTGAACAAAATTACCCGTGGAAGGAAATTTTTCAGAGTGTGTTTCTTTCTCCCCTATATCACATCCATGGTTTCTGTAGCGGTGGTATGGAAACTGATTTTCAGCCCTGTAAACGGCCCTCTGAATACACTGCTGACCGGGCTGGGGGCGAGCGATCCGCCCAAATGGCTGATGTCTACACAATGGGCGATTTATGCGGTGATTATCGTGTCCGTCTGGAAGACGTTCGGTTATTATATGCTTATTTTGCTGGCCGGAATGCAGACCATACCGGAACATCTTTACGAAGCTGCAAAAATCGACGGCGCCGGAGGAAGGGAACAGTATTTTCGCATCACCCTGCCGCTCCTTTCCCCTACGATCTTCCTGTGCGTCATCATGCTGCTGATCAATTCATTTCAGGTTTTCGATCTGGTGAACGTGATGACGAATGGGGGGCCGGGAATGGCGACCAATGTTTTGGTCTATCGAATCTATGTGGAAGGGTTTACCAACGCGCAGATGGGATATGCCTGTGCGATCGCATATTTTCTTTTCGCCGTCACGCTGATCATCACCCTGCTGCAGTTTTTGGGACAAAAATACTGGGTGCATTATGAGTGACAGCGCGAAAGGAGGACAGGAGATGAAAGGGAAATCAGGAATAACCGGAGCCGGTCGGGCCGTATTCGGTCTGGCGATGCTTTTGATGGTTCTCTGCACGATATTTCCGTTTTTGTGGATGGTGTCAACATCCTTTAAATACGACACGCAGGTATTCACCAATCCCATAGAATGGATCCCAAATCCGGTCAACTGGAAGAACTATGTCAGGGTGTGGTCAGAAGTGCCCTTCGCTTCCTTTTACCGGAATACGGCGATCGTAGCCATCGGAGGGACGGCGCTGCAGGTTTTTTGCTGTTCCATGGCGGCGTATGCTTTTGCAAAAATAAAATTTTGGGGAAAGAACGCCCTTTTTATAGTCTTCCTGGCGACCATGATGGTACCCTGGCACACGATCATGATCCCGCAGCATATGCTTATGGGAAAACTGGGGATGCACGACCGGCTGATCACGTTGATTCTGATGCAGGGGTTCAGCGCATTCGGGATTTTTCTGATGCGCCAGTTTCTGATGGGGATCCCGGATGAACTGGGAGAAGCGGCGAAAATCGACGGAGCGGGGGAATTCAGGACCTTTTTTCAGATCGTTATGCCGCAGGCAAAGCCGGGGGCTGCTACGCTGACGATTTTTACCTTCGTCGGCCAGTGGAACGATTATATTTCTCCGTTGATTTATTTGAACTCTCCGGAAAAATATACGCTGCAGCTCGGGCTGAAGCTGTTTGCCACGGAACATACGATGCAGTATGGACTGACCATGGCGGGGACTCTATGCGCCATGCTTCCGCTGGTTGTCGTCTATCTGATTTTTGAAAAACAGATCACGAAAGGGATCGTATTTACAGGAATGAAAGGGTAAAGTGGAGGAAGCTGGAAATTATGGGTATAAAACGAAAGAAAGATCGATTTGCTCCGGCGTACCATCTGTATGTGGATCGGGGATGGCTCAACGATCCCTGCGGCTGCAGCGAATACGGAGGGGAATACCACGTTTTTTTTCAGTATCACGAGAATCCCAGTCCGGAAGGGCCGGGAAAATGGTATCACATGAAGAGCGAAGACCTGATTCGCTGGCAGGAATATGGGATCTGCCTGAGCCCGGAAATGCCCTGGGAAGCGGGAGGATGCTGGACCGGAAGCGCGCTGGAATTCGAAGGAAAGCATCTCCTGTTTTATTCGACGAATCTGGATGGACGAATCCCGCAGCAACAGCCCGGGCTGGCTGTGAGCGAAGACGGGATCATGTACAGAAAGTGGGATGAAAATCCGGTCATCGTGGGAAAGACTCCGGACGGGCATACTGAGATGCGGGATCCGAAAGTATTCAGACGGGGGAATTTGTTCTATCTTTTACAGGGCTCTGCCAGGGATGGAAAAGCCGAGATCGTGGGCTATTCCAGTCAGGATGGTCGAAACTGGACATATCGCGGCATTTTTTTCAGGAGCGAAAAATGGACGGGAGATATGTACGAATGCCCGGATTTTTTTTCCATCGGCAGGACGGACTTCCTGCTGGTGTCCCCGATGCACTGGGAGGGACATAAAAACGTTCTCCTGTGCGGAAAGGCGGACTTTCGGTCGTTCTCGTTTCACTGCGATAAAATTGTGGACCTGGATCTGGGCAGCGATTTTTACGCGGCCCAGAGCATTGCATTAAAAGGAGGAAGAATCGGGATCATCGGCTGGCTCGGGAACTGGGGCAAGCCCCATCCGGAAGAAAAAATGGGCTGGGCAGGGATGCTCAGCTGTCTACGGGTTTTGCATTTTGACGAAGGAAGCGGTGAAGTCTCCTTTTGTCCTGCAGAGGAACTCCGACAGCTTTGGGCAAGGGAAAGCTGGAAGCACAGCCTGAGGGCAGGAGAAAAAGTGGAACGTATACGAAAAAGCCTGCACGAGGATATTGAAGTGTCGAATATCCGGACACTTTCGGACCCGGGAAAACGGGCTGTTTTGTATCTGGCAGTCGAGGGGGAAAACGATACGGCAGTCCGACTTCGACTGGACTTTGAAAACGATCTGGTGGAGGTGGATAAGACCCTGGCGCAGGAGGGGGATAACAGCTGTCGCCTGATTCGGACCGGGCTCGGGAAAGTGGAGGAAATCCGGATTCTGATCGACGGATCCGCGCTGGAACTGTTTCTTGGCAACGGGGCTGTGATTTCAGAGCGGATTTATCCGGGAACGGAAAGAAACAGGATTGTTTTCCGATCAGAGGGGGGCGTCGAATGCGATCTCGAAGGAAAAGAAATGCAGAGCCTGTATAGCTGGCAGGAAGAGGAAATGTGCGCGGCGCGGGATGATAGCTGATCCCGCGCTGCGCTCACTTTATTTTGAAATATCCCGTCAGCCCGTCTGCCGTTCCCCCGCCATCGTCTGTTCCACGATGCTCTCCATCATCGCTTTGGTGAGGGCGCTCTCCACATAGCCGAATACGTTGCCGTCCGCGTCGATCATAAACGTGGTGGGGTATGCCCGGATACCGTACTGATTGGAAAATGCGCCGAAATAGTCCATGACCACAGGGAAGGTATAGCCGTTTTCCTCCAGGAAGGCGGCGATCTCCTCCTCGCTGCCCTCCCTCCCCACGTTGGGGGCGGCGACGCCCAGGACGATCAGATCCCCTTCGTTGTTTCCGTAATCCTCATAGAGCTGCTGGATTTCCGGCATTTCGCTCCTGCAGGGCGAACACCAGGTGGCCCAGAAGTTCAGAAAGACGGTTTTGCCCTGATAATCGGAAAGGGTGTGCTGATTTCCGAATTGATCGATCAGGGTGAAGTCCGGCGCGGGGACGGCGTCCGGATCCGCGGCCCCGGTTTCGGATTCGCCGGTTTGAGAAGCCCCGGAATCGGTCCCTCCCGCAGCGGCTTCTTCCTCCTCGCTGCCATCGGCGGCATCCGGCAGGGATTCGCCGCCGGATGGATCCGGTTCCCCGGAGGCGGTTTCGGCAACTTCGGTTCCTGCGGCTCCGGACGGGCCGCCCGTGCCGAAGTCGGAGAGGTAGCCGGTCAGGCCGTTCATGAAGCCGGTGAGGGTCATAACTCCCATGAAAATCAGAAGAAGGGCGCCGATCTTTACGGTATAACGGACTACGTTGTTGTGCTTTTTAAAGAAGTCCAGAACCGCGCCGGTGAACAGCCCTACGGCGAGAAAAGGCAGAACGAAGCCCAGCGTATAGACGCCGATGAGGAGGAAGGCCTTCGCCGCCGCGCCCGAGGAGCCCGCCATCAAAAGGACGCTGCCGAGGACCGGCCCCACGCAGGGCGTCCAGGCGAAGCTGAAGGTAAATCCCAGCAGAAGCGCCGGAAGCGGGCCCATGGCGAGCCGGTCCAGCCGGAGGGGCAGGCGGTGTTCCTGATCCAGCTTTCCGGACCGCCCGAAAACGCCCAGCTGGTACAGGCCGAACAGGATCATGATGATTCCGCTGATCCGGGCGAACCAGATCCGGTTATCGGAGAAAAACTGCCCCAGCGCCGTGAAGCCGAAGCCCAGAAGGAAAAATGTGGCGCTGATGCCCAGCACGAAAAACATCGTGTTGACCAGAACGCGGCCCCGGGGATAGCGGATGGTGCCGTCCGCGTCCACGGTTTTGGCGCCGCCGGAAAAATAGCTGATATACAGCGGGACGATGGGGAGCACGCAGGGGGAAAAGAAACTCAGCAGCCCCTGGAAAAATACGGTGAGCGCGGGAACGCTCGTTTCAAAGGAAAAATTCATATTGATCTCCATTTTAAATTTTTTGACGGTGCAGTCTGTTGAGCCTAACTATAAAGGAGACGGGAAGCGATGTCAATGGCGGATGAAGGCGGATTTGCGGATTGAAAACTCCATGTCCGGATTCTATAATATATGGAGTACGATATGGATAAATCGAAGTATGAGGGGGAGAAAATGATCTATTGGAAAGACGAAAATCTGCTGATCAGGACAATTTTGCCCGCAGACGCCAGGATAATCTGCGATGAGGAAACGGCGCAGGGATGGGAGCAGACCATCGATAAATACCTCGCCAGAATCCGGGATTTTAACAGCGGAAAATGCGTTTCGCTGGTCGCCGAATACAAAGGCGCCGTCGCAGGATATATCAACGTATATCCAAATTCGGCATGGGGTTCGTTTGGCGGCATGGGATACAGCGAGATCGTCGATTTTGGCGTCCTTGAAAAATACCGCTGTAACGGAATCGGAACAAAGCTCATGGATGTCGCGGAGAAGATAGCGGCGGAATATTCCGACACCGTATATCTTGGAGTCGGGCTGCACGGCGGATATGGTTCCGCGCAGAGGATGTATATAAAAAGAGGATATATGCCGGACGGCAGGGGGGTATGGTACGGGGACGGGGTAGCCGCGTCATATCAGGAATATCGCAATGATGATGATCTGAACCTCTATCTGTCAAAAAAATTGGGACAGCAAACGTCACCCCATAAGGAGAACGATATGCGCGACTGCGGATTTACGGAAGGGAATAACTGGTTTCGGTATCGCGCGGGAGCGATCATCATAGAAGATGGGTGCGTCCTTTTTGCGGGGAACGAACGGGAAGACTATCTGTACTCCATCGGCGGCGGCGTCCGTATGGGAGAAACGGCGGAGGAAGCCGTTTTGAGGGAGGTCTTTGAAGAGACGGGCGTGCGCTACGAGATCGAGCGCCTGGCCGTGATCCATGAAAACTTCTTTCGCGCGGGCAGCGGGACGTTGAAGGGGCTGAACTGCCATGAGATCAGTTTCTTTTTTCTGATGAAACCCAGAGGGACGCAGGAGCTGTGCAGCAGCAGCTACACGAACGGGGTGAAAGAAGAAATGCACTGGATCCCGATAAAAGAACTGGATCGGTACAGAGCGTTTCCGTGTTTTCTGAAGGAATATCTCAGCGGGGAGCACAGCGGGATCGAACATATCGTTACCGACCAGAGGGAATCATAAATGGACGGGCAAAGGAGCATAGCCCGCTGCTACGCCCGCGGCTGACAACCGCTGCATTTGCCCGCGCAGGCGCCCCCGGAAGCCGCGGGGGAATCGCCCGCCCGCTCCGTCATGGAGCACTCCGGGGTCAACCCTTCTTCCCTCATCAGGGCGCTGCCCCACTGGTACATGGCCTCCAGGATGGGAAACAGGCTTTGCCCCAGGGGGGTGAGGGAATATTCCACCCGGGGAGGGACCACCGGATAGACGGTCCGGACGATGAGGCCGTCGTCTTCCAGCTCCCGAAGCTGCTGGGTCAGCATCTTCGGCGTGGCCTCCGGCACCAGGCGGTGCAGTTGGTTGAAGCGCAGCGTCTGTCCGGTGAGATGCCACAGGAGCAGCGCCTTGTATTTGCCGCCGATGAGACGGATGGTGGCGGATACAGGGCAGTTTTTGTTTTTGGAAACGGACGTTTGAGATTCCACGTTAAAATCCTCCGACAGTATCATTTTGGATAGTATCTTACAAAATAGTGCATTCTTACAATTTCCATAATAATTGTTATAATGGTAGCAAACACTGAAAGGAAAGTCAAACGTTTCGCGAGGAGGCCTGAAGCGATGAAAAAAGAAGTTTTCGACATCACGGGAATGACCTGTTCCGCCTGCTCCGCCCGCATCGAAAAAGGGGTGTCTGGGATGGAAGGGACGCAGGAAGTGAACGTGAATCTTCTGAAAAACAGCATGACCGTCACCTACGACGAAGCCCGCACGGATCCGCAGCAAATCATCGACAGGGTGGTGGACATCGGATACGGCGCGTCGGTGCACGGATCCGCGCAGGGGGCAGGGCGCGGGGAAAAGGGCGGAGCCCGGGCGGGCGGACCGGATGCGGCTGCGGCGGAAATGAAGCGCATGAAAAAGCGGCTGATCGTTTCCCTGGTTTTCACCGTACCGCTGTTTTACATTTCTATGGGGCATATGGCGGGCTGGCCGCTGCCGGCGGTTTTGCTGGGAACGGAAAACGCCATGATTTTCGCCTTCACCCAGTTTCTGCTCCTTCTGCCGGTGCTTGCGGCGGGCGGACACTATTTCAGGAACGGGTTTAAAAACCTGTGGCGCCGGTCGCCCAACATGGATTCCCTCATCGCCCTGGGATCCGGCGCTGCGTTCGTCTACGGGATCTACGCCATTTACAAAATGGCCTGGGGCTTCGGGCACGGGGATCTGGAGCTGGTGCACCATTTTTCCATGGATCTTTACTTCGAATCCTCCGGGATGATCCTGACGCTGATCACGCTGGGAAAATACATGGAGGCCAGGGCGAAGTCCAGGACTTCCGACGCCATCACGAAGCTGATGGACCTGGCCCCTAAAACCGCCCGGCTGGTGAAAGACGGGCAGGAAACGGAAATTTCCGTGGACGACGTGCAGACGGGAGACGTGCTGGCGGTGCGGGACGGGGATACGGTGCCCGTGGACGGGAAGATCTTGGAGGGCTACGCTTCCATCGACGAATCCGCCATTACCGGGGAGAGCATCCCGGCGGAGAAACAGAAAGGGGATAAAGTTACAGGCGGCACCATCAACCGGACGGGATACTTCCGGATGGAAGCCACGGCGGTGGGGGAGAACACGGCCCTGGCAAAAATCATCCAGCTGGTGGATGAAGCCACCTCTTCCAAAGCGCCCATCGCCAAGCTGGCGGATAAGGTCAGCGGGGTATTCGTTCCCGCGGTCATCGCCATCGCCCTGCTGGCCGCTGCCATCTGGTTCGCGCTGGGATACGGATTCGAATTTTCCCTTTCCATCGCCATATCCGTGCTGGTCATTTCCTGCCCCTGCGCGCTGGGGCTGGCTACGCCCACGGCCATCATGGTGGGGACCGGCCGGGGAGCGGCCAACGGAATTTTGATCAAGTCCGCGGAGGCGCTGGAGATCGCGCACGGCGTGGACACGGTGGTTCTGGACAAAACCGGAACCGTGACGGAAGGGAAGCCCCGGGTGACGGACGTTGTCTGCAACGGCGTTTCCCGGAAGGAACTGCTGTCCGTGGCGGCATCCCTGGAAAAACTGTCCAGCCATCCGCTGGCGGAGCCGGTTTTACAGGAGGCCCAAAAGGAGGGAGCGTCGCTTTCGGAGGTGCGGGATTACCGGATGATCCCCGGGCGTGGAATCGCGGGAACCGTCGGGGGGAAGGACTGCTTTGCGGGAAACCGGAAGCTGATGGAAGACAACGGGATTTCCATGGAAGCCTTTGCCGGGGAGGAGGAACGGCTGGCCGACGCGGGGAAGACCCCTCTGTATTTCGCCCTGGGAGGGCGGCTGCTGGGGCTGATTGCGGCCGCGGACGTGGTGAAGCCCTCCAGCAGGGAGGCCGTTGCCCGGATGCGGGAGATGGGGATGGACGTGATCATGCTCACCGGCGACAACGCGCGCACCGCCGAAGCGATCCGCCGCCAGGTGGGGCTGGAAACGGTGGTGGCCGACGTGCTGCCCCAGGATAAGGAACGAAAGATTGCCGAACTGCAGCAGCAGGGCCGAAAGGTGGCCATGGTGGGCGACGGGATCAACGACGCGCCTGCGCTGGCCCGGGCGGACGTGGGGATCGCCATCGGCGCCGGGACGGACGTGGCAATCGAATCGGCGGACATCGTGCTGATGAAGAGCGACCTGATGGACGTTCCTTCCGCCGTCAGCTTAAGCCGCGCCGTGATGCGCAATATTCGGGAAAATCTGTTCTGGGCCCTGTTTTACAACGCGGTCTGCATCCCGGTGGCGGCGGGGGCTCTGTATGTTCCCTTCGGCCTTCTGCTCAACCCCATGATCGGAGCGGCGGCCATGAGCTTTTCCTCCGTGTCCGTGGTCTCCAACGCTCTTCGGCTGCGGTTCTTTACGCCGAAGTGGAAGCATGAGAGCTCCGGAGCTTTCGCCGAAGCGGTTCCGGACAAAAGCCGCGCTTCCTGTCGAAGCGAAGGGGGAAGCTGCGCTTGTAGCGGTTCGGCGGAATGTGATACAATGGAAAACGAACGATCGATCGAAATGCCCCATTGGGGAGAAAAAGGAGAGATTACCATGAAAAAAACTGTAAAAATCGAAGGAATGATGTGCATGCACTGCGCGAAGGCCGTTGAGAAAGCCTTGGGCGCGGTGGAAGGGGTGACCGGCGTGTCGGTCAGCCTGGAAGAAAAGCAGGCTGTGGTGGACGGAACCGATGCCCTGCAGGAGGAAGCCCTGAAGGCGGCCGTGGTGGAAGCGGGATATGAGGTGACTGGAATCGCGTAAACGGCGGGATGGAGAGGACGAACGATGCTGAAAGCAGTTTTTCCGGACGATACGGGGACTCCGTGACGTCGGATGTGAGGGGCGCTCAGAGCGCGGGCGTCCGCCCCATCCTGCTGGACCGCGGGCGAAAGAACGCGGCCGGAGGATACCTGACGGCCGCGTCCCTGACGGAAGTCCTCCCGTATTTGCGGGGGGACATTCCGATGGGATCATCGTAAGATTACGCCTTTTGTCCGCCGACGATGATCTCGCCCCTGGCGTTCTCGTCGTCCCGGATGATTTCTCCCACTGCGGGAACAGAAATCCGCCCGGAATAAGGGTTTTTAATGCTGATCACCGGCGTCGTGACGGTGGCCTGCACGTCGCTTCGTTCAAAGGCGAAGTCGGCGCCCTCCATTTCGCAGTCGATGAGCTTCAGATTTTTGCAGTAGCACAGCGGCTGGGTGCCGATGATTTTGCACCGCAGGAAGGTGACGTTTTCGCAGTACCACGCCAGGTATTCCCCCCGGACGACGCTGTCCTGGACGACGATGTTCTTCGCGTGCCAGAACGCGTCCTTGGTATCGAAAACGCAGTTTTCAAAGGTGGAATCTTCGATGTACTGGAAGGAATACTTCCCCTTCATGCGCACATTTTTGAAGTGCAGATGGTCGGAGCGCATCATGAAGTATTCGCTTTCCGCGGTGCAGTCCTCCATGTCGATTCCCCGGACGGACCAGCCGAATTCGGGAGAAATGATGTCGCAGTCCCGCATTTTCACATCGGCGCATTCCCGCAGGGCCTTGATGCCGTGGAGTTTCGTCCCGTCGATGGAAATCCCGCTGGAATACCACAGGGCCGCGCGGCACAATTCCGTCATTTCGGAATCGCGGATCTTAAGCCCCCGGACGTGCCAGAAGGGGTAGCGCAGATTGAAAAAGCAGCCGTCCACCCGGATGTCGTCGCATTCCTTGAACGCGCTCTCCCCGTCGGCGGGGCCGTCGAATCTGCAGTTTCGCGCCAGGACGTCCCGGCTTGCGTACAGCGCGCGCTCCATATCAAAGGTTTCATTCTGAATGATGTTTCCCATATTTCAATTCTTTCCTCCTGTTTGACGGGAACGGCGGCCTGACGGCCGCCTTTTGTTTTTTGCTCAGTTGAAAGGACAGGTAATCCAGGCAATCGATCCGCTTCTCCTCCAGATGGACCCGGTCCAGAAGCCGCTTTCTCTGTTTTTCCAGCAGTTTGAGCTGTCCGTCGATTTCCCCTTCCCCGTCCAGGGCGAGAAATTCTTCGATGGTCCTGGGACTGCAGCCGGCGTCCTTTAAGTTCCGGACGAGGGCGCGGACGGAATCGTAATCCGGCATCATGCGTTCCTCACTCTCCGTTCGATCCGCTTTCGGGGATCGTTCTTACCGTCTCAGTATAGCGGACGCGATCAAAAATAACAAATACTTATTCATAATATGATTATATAGTTGGAAACTATATGGCTTTTTGCTATACTGTACCCTGTACAGAAACCGGAAGAAACGCGGAGAAACGGAGGAGGATTTCGGAATGGAACTGCGGGTTTTGCAATACTTTCTGGCGGTGGCGAGGGAACAGAGCATTTCCGGGGCGGCGGAATCCCTGCACCTTTCCCAGCCCACCCTTTCCACCCAGATCAGGGCCATGGAAGAGGAGCTGGGGAAGCAGCTTTTGATCCGGGGGACGAAGGGTTCCCGCAAGGTGACGCTGACCGAAGAAGGGATGATCCTGCGAAAACGGGCGGAAGAAATCCTGCGCCTGGTCAGGCGGACGGAGGAGGAAATCAGCCTGTCCGACGAAACGGTGGTTGGGGATGTATATATCGGGACGGGGGAAACGGATATCGTGCGATTTCTGGCGAAGGCCGCGAAGGAAATTCAGAAGCGGTATCCGGACATCCATTACCACATTTCCAGCGGAAACGCGGAGTACGTTCTGGACTATCTGGAAAAGGGGCTCATCGATTTCGGGCTCATCTACGGGGCGGTGGATCCGCTGAAATACGAATCCATTCCCATCCCGGTCAAAGACGCCTGGGGGATCCTGATGCGCCGGGATTCCCCGCTGGCCGAAAAGGAGTATATCCGTCCGGAGGATCTGCGGGGCAAGCCCCTGATCGTATCCCACCAAAAGGCGGATAACCCCTGTCTGGCCCGCTGGATGAAGCAGGATCTTTCAAAGCTGAATATCGTCGCCACCTATAACCTGGTCTTCAACGCGTCGCTGCTGGTGGACGAAGGGCTGGGATACGCGTTCACCCTGGACAAGCTCATCAACACGGAAGGGAGCGACCTCTGTTTCCGGCCGCTGTCCCCGCGGCTGGACGCGGTTGCCAGCATCGTGTGGAAACGGTATCAGGTTTTTTCGAAGGCTGCGGAACGTTTCCTGCGGCAGCTGCAGCAGATCCTGTCCGACGCCGCGCCCGCAGGCTGAGAGGGACGAAAACGCCGCGGAAAGAGAAAATGCGGCGGGAAGAGAAAACGCAACAGGAAGCGGAATTCGTCATCTCTCTGTACCATCCGTCAGCCCCAGGGAGAAATCCGCTTCGAGAAACCGGCACTTCACCGTTTGACCGTTGCAGGATAGCTTCAGGTCAGGAGAACGCCGGCGGTCGCAGGTGTGGGTGACCAGCAGCAGGGTATTTCCCGTGCCGGCTCCCGGAGAAGCGGATACGCCGATGGAGATGGACTCCGAAAAAAGGCGGCGGTTCCGGGAGATGGAAAGCTGGGGAAGGTCCGGGGCGGCGGGCAGATAGACCAGATACTGGGTCCGGAACAGATCCCGGTCCCGGGACCGGTGAACCAGGGCGGAAGCGGAGTCGAGATCCAGGGAAGCGCCGCAGATGTCCAGCCATTCCCGGATTTGGGGAACGTCGTTTTCCGCCAGGTAGTCCGCAACGGGCAGGGATGTGACTCCGGTGCCGCCGGGATCCGCCGGTACCGGGTTCAGCAGCCATAGCAGCCCCGCCGCCAGCAAAAAAAAGACCAGGAGAACGATGATCGCGCGCCGAAACGGGGAAAGACGAAAGTTGGCGGACATAAAACTTCCTTTCTGGAGCGTAAGCGGGGACCTGTTTGTGACGCTCCGGCACAGCTGGCGGCAAAAGCCCGTTTGCCGCGCCGACGGGATATGCTAAAATGATACCATAATCCGGGGGAACCGTCCAGACGACGAAAGGCCAGTCCCGGATGGAAAGGGCGGAAAAGGGATGTATCTGACCGAGTTTCATTTTCCGGACAGAGATCAGGAATTCAATTTTTTTATGGGGATCCAGAGGACGTGTTATGACAGCTTTTATCCGTTTCAGGTGCTCTCCGCCATCGGCTTTGCGCGGATGGATTTCGAGCCCGTGACGATTTTATACGGGGGAAACGGCTGCGGGAAATCCACGGCGCTCAACGTCATCGCCGGGAAGCTGGGGCTGAAGCGGCAGGCCGCGCACAACAGCTCCAGCTTTTTCGGGGATTATCTGCGCATGTGCAGCTGCGAAACCCGCGGCAGGATCCCGGAGGAGAGCCGCATCATCACCAGCGACGACGTATTCGATTTTATGCTGGATCTCCGGGCCCTCAACGAGGGGATCGACCGGAAGCGGGAGGAGGTGTTCGACGAATATCTGGACGCCAGATACGCGGACTTCCACTTCCGCACCATGGAGGATTACGACAGGCTCAAGCAGGTGAACCTGGCGCGCAGGAAAACCCAGACGAAGTACGTCCGCAAAAGGCTGATGGACAACGTGCGGGAGCATTCCAACGGGGAGAGCGCGTTCCTGTGCTTTACGGACCGCATCCGGGAGAACGCCCTGTATCTTCTGGACGAGCCGGAAAACAGCCTTTCCGCCGGGCGGCAGCAGGAACTGGCGCGGTTTCTGGAGGATTCCGCCCGTTTCTTCGGCTGCCAGCTGGTGATTTCCACCCATTCCCCGTTCCTGCTCTCCATGCGGGGCGCAAAAATTTATGATATGAGCGAAAATCCGGTGGACGTGAAGCGCTGGACGCAGCTGGAAAGCGTGCGGACGTATTTCGATTTTTTCAAAGAACACGAAGGAGAATTCTGATTATGGAAAGACGGATGAACTGGGCGGTGCTGGGCACCGGGACGATCGCCTGCGAAATGGCGCAGGCGCTGCAGAAAATGGACAAAAGGCTTTACGGGGTGGGGAACAGGACGCACGCGAAGGCCGTGGACTTCGGGCGAAAATACGGAGTGGAAAAAGTCTATGACCGGATGGAGGATCTCTTCGCCGATCCGGACGTGGACATCGTTTACCTGACCACCCCGCACAACACCCATATCCGCTTCCTGCGGGAGGCGCTGAAAAGCGGGAAGCACGTGCTGTGCGAGAAATCCATCGCCTTAAACAGCGGGGAGCTACAGGAGGCCATGGAGCTGGCCCGGGAGAACGGCGTGATCCTGGCGGAAGCCATGACCATCTGGCACATGCCCCTGTATCGGAAGCTCTGGGACATGCTGCGGGAAGGGGACTTCGGCCGGGTGCAGATGATTCAGATCAATTTCGGGAGCTTTAAGGAATACGACATGCAGAACCGGTTTTTCAACCGGAACCTGGCGGGGGGCGCCCTTCTGGACATCGGGGTATACGCCCTGAGCCTGGCCCGCAGCTTCATGTCCGCCTGTCCCGATCAGGTGAAAAGCCAGATGAAACAGGCTCCCACCGGGGTGGACGAACAGGCGGGGATCCTTTTGATGAACCCGGAGGGGCAGATGGCGGGAATCACGCTGAGCCTGCATTCGAAGCAGCCCAAACGGGCGGTGATCAGCTGCGAAAAGGGCTATCTGGAAATCGCGGACTATCCCCGGGCGGATCGCGCAGTTTTCGTCAGCGCGGCGGACGGATCGCGAGCGGAGATCGCCGCCGGCCGCACGGAGGACGCCCTTTTGTACGAAATGCGGGATATGGAAGAGGCGGTGCGCTCCGGAGACGATTCCGCCATGAAGCTGTCATTGACCGCGGACGTGATGCGGCTGATGACGGGGCTGCGGCAGGAGTGGGGGCTCTGGTACCCGGAAGAAACCGGAGGGGAGCGGCGCTGAGATGGGGACGAAGGAAGAGATAGAGGCATATTTTGACCGCTGGGCGGCCCGATGGGACGCCGGCATGAAAAAGGACGACCGCATCATCGGCTTCATTCTGGACGCCGCCGGTGTAAAGGCGGGGGCGTCCGTGCTGGACGTGGCCTGCGGCACCGGGGTTTTGTTTCCCTATTATCTGGAGAGGGGCGTCTGCCGCGTCACCGGAGTGGATCTTTCCGGGGAAATGGTCCGGATCGCCGCCGGGAAATTTCAGGATTCCCGGATCCGGGTCGTTCGCGGGGACATGGAAGCGCTGAAGCCGGACGGGAAATATGACGTCTGCGTCATTTACAACGCATTTCCCCACTTTTCCGATCCGCGGCAGCTGGCACGAAATCTGTCGGCATGGATCCGGCCCGGAGGGCGCCTGACCGTAGCCCACGGGATGAGTCTGGAAGCGCTTCACAGGCATCATGCGGGCAGCGCTGCGGCGGTATCCGCCAAAATGCCCGATCCCGAAGGGCTGAAGCGGCTGCTGGAGCCCTGGTTTGATGTGGACACGGCGATGGCGGACGGAGAAAAATATGTGGTTTCCGGAGCGCTGCGAGACGCTTGACAGCGTTTCCGCCCCATTTTATCATAGAGCGGTAACGCGCGAACAAAGAGAGGAGAGAGAGTATGAACGACTATCTGCAGCGGGTGAATGCCGCGCCTTTTTATGGGATCGTAGCGGGCGTCCTGGGATTCATCACGATCATGTGCTTCGTGTTTCTGATTAAGAGCTACCGGGCCGGGATCCGGATCGGCATGGACAAAAAGGTGCTGAAAAAGACGATCCTGTCCAGCGCGACCTTTACGCTTCTGCCCTCCGTCAGCATCCTTCTGGGCGTGGTGGCGCTGAGCGGGACTCTGGGCGTGCCCCTGTCCTGGCTGAGGCTGTCCGTCATCGGCGCCCTGCAGTACGAGCTCAACGTGGCGGAAATGGCGGCCCAGAGCATCGGCCTGTCCGGCCTTCGGCTGGAGGAAATGAACATGCAGGCCTTTGTGACCATCGCGCTGGTGATGACGGTGGGGATCCTGGGCGGAATCGTATGCTGTATTTTCTTCGGGAAAAAATACCTGAATAAACTCAGGAGCGCCCCGAAAAAGGAAGAGAGCAAGGGCCCCGGCTTCGGCGCCCACGCCACCACGGCCATGTTCATCGGCCTGTGCGGGGCCTATATCGGCGCCTACGTGGGGCAGGCGGTGCCCCGGGAGGGCTCGGACTGGATGCCTCTGGCGGTGGCGGCCATCGCCGCGGCCGTGATGGCCGTGTTCGAATTTTTCATTCAGAAAAGAGGAAAGGCCGTCCTGGAGAATTTCAGCCTGGCGGCCAGCATGCTCATCGCCATGGGCCTGGCGGTGGCGATCCATATGGCGATTTAGAGAGGAGGGCTTTCGGATGGAAGAAAAAGTGTTACAGGGGCAGGAGCGGGAACGGTTCCTGCAGGAATTTAACGGCGGCCTGCACCGTCTGGGGCGGGTCATGCTGATCGCCGCGGTGATCCTCCTGGTGGGAGTGCCCTTTGTGGTGGGGGCCATCAACGGCGTGATGCCGGATGGGAAGGGCTTTCTTTCCGGCTTCGCCAGGGTGGGGATCATCTATATCCCGGTAGCCATTGTTGAATTTCTGGTATACACCCCCATGCTGGGAGTGGGAGGCAGCTATCTGACCTTCCTCACCGGGAACGTGACCAATATGAAAATCCCCTGCGTGATGAACGCCTGCGACATCGCGGGCACGAAACCGGGCACGGCGGAACAGGAAATCGTTTCCACCATCAGCGTGGCCACCAGCGCCATCGTCACCACCCTGGTGATCGTGGCGGGAGTGATCCTGCTGGTCCCCCTGCAGCCCGTGCTGCAGAGCCCGGCCCTGCGCCCGGCCTTCGACAACGTGGTGCCCGCGCTGTTCGGCGCCCTGGGCCTGAAATATTTTTCCAAGAGCCCGCAGATCGCCCTGATCCCGGTGCTTTTGATGACCCTCCTGTGCGTTCTGGTGCCCGCGGCGATTTCCCAGACCAGCCTGCTGATCATCCCCAGCGGCGGCCTGGCGCTGCTCATCGGCTACGCGCTGTTTCGCAGGGGAAAACTGTGAGGAAAAGGAGAGAAAACGATGACGGTTTTACTGCTGATTCCGGCCGTTTTGGCCGTTCTGATCCTGGTGATATTGCTGCGGGCGGGGCTTTTGAAGCCCACGGCCGCGAAGACGGCGGAGGTGAAGCTGGACGACAGCCCCAGAGCCAGGGCTTACGGAGAGCAGCTGTCCCGGCTCGTCCGGATGGAAACGGTGTCCAGCCGCTTCGATCCGGACCGGCAGAAGTTCCTGGACTTCCATCGGGAGCTGGAGAACATGTTTCCCCTGATCCATCGGACCTGTGAAAAGCGCGTGTTTAACGGCAGCCTGCTCTTTCGCTGGAAGGGGAAGGGAAACGAGAAGCCCATTTTGCTGATGAGCCATCACGACGTGGTGGAGGCCAACGGGGAATGGGAGCACGGGCCCTTCTCCGGGGATATCGACGAACAGGGCCGGGTCTGGGGCCGTGGCACGGTGGATACGAAAGCCAGCCTGTTCTGCATCCTGACCGCGGTGGAGGAGATGATCCGGGATGGATATGTGCCGGGGAGGGACGTCTACGTGGCCAGCAGCTGCACGGAGGAATGGAGCGGGGAGGGCGCGCCCCTGACCGTGGAATACCTGAAGGAACAGGGCGTGAAGCTGGACTTTTTGCTGGATGAAGGCGGCATGGTCATCGAGGAGCCGGTGGCCGGCGTCAAAGGGACCTACGCCATGGTGGGCGTTCTGGAAAAGGGGTACGGAGACGTCCGCTTTACGGCCAGAGGCAAGGGCGGGCACGCCAGCGCGCCCGGGAAGAATACGCCGCTGGTGCGCCTGGGAAAATTCATGGCCGCCATGGAGAAAAAGAGCCCCTTTACCAGCCGCTTCAACCCCACGGTGAAGGAAATGTTCTCCCGCATGGCGCCCAACATGACCTTTGGAATGAAAGCGATTTTCGCCAATCTGTGGCTGTTTGAGCCCCTTTTGACCAGGATTCTGCCCTCCATCAGCACCGCCGCAGGGGCCATGCTGCACACCACGCTGGCGTTCACCATGGCCAAAGGAGCCGACGGGCTCAACGTGCTTCCGCAGGAAGCCTGGGTGACGGCCAATATGCGGTTCATCCCCCACCAGCCCACGGAGGAGAGCATCGCGATCATCTCCCGGGAGGCGGAGAAATTCGGACTGGAGACGGAAGTGATTTACAGCGACGACCCCTGCCCGGCAGTGGATTTTCGCGGGGATGCGTTTTGCCTGATCGAAGAGGCGGCGGCGCAGATCTATCCCGGCGTGGGCGTCTGCCCCTACGTGATGACCGGCGGAACGGACGCCAAATATTACCGGGATCTGAGCGATAACTGCCTGCGCTTCGCTCCCCTCTACATCGACGGGCAGCAGTACGCCAGCATTCACGGCCTGAACGAGAACATCTTCCAGGGGGCCCTCCCTCTGGGCGTGGACTTTTACAAAAAGGTCATCCGGGGTAGTGAAAAGAATTGACGGCTGCCAGAAAAAGGAATATTCTTGAGGTATCAGGGCAATACTGTAGATGTCCGCACGAAACGGACATGCACTGCTCTGAAATATCAGGAAAGAAAGAGGGAAAACGATGGAATTAAAAGGAAGTAAGACGGAAGCGAACCTGCTGGCTGCATTTGCGGGAGAATCTCAGGCGAGAAACAAATATACTTACTTCGCCTCCAAGGCGAAAAAGGAAGGATATGTTCAGATCGCCAACCTCTTCGAAGAAACTGCGAACAACGAGAAAGAACATGCGAAAATCTGGTTCAAGCTGCTGGACGGGATCGGGAGCACCGCGGAGAACCTGAAGGCCGCCGCAGAAGGCGAGAATTACGAATGGACCGACATGTACGCCACGTTTGCGAAGGAAGCGCGGGAAGAGGGCTTCGACCACATCGCGAACCTGTTCGAAATGGTCGGCGAGATCGAGAAAGAGCATGAGCAGAGATATCTGAAGCTGTTGGCCAACGTGGAGAACGGCCTGGTATTTTCCAAAGAGGGCGATACCGTATGGCAGTGTTCCAACTGCGGCCACATCGTCATCGGCAAGAAGGCGCCGGAAGTTTGCCCGGTATGCGCGCATCCGCAGGCATATTTCCAGGTAAAGGCCGAGAACTACTGATCGATCAGAACGAAAATGAAGAGGGGACGCCGGCGCTGGCCGGCGTCCCCTCTTCATTCCCGGGAAGCGTAAAGCGGATTCGCGCCGCGCGCGGTATAGCCGTAATCCGCTTCCAGCTCCCGCCAGGCGTTTTCCACGTCCGGAGGGATGTCCACATGGGCGATATAGCCTTTCCCCCTGGGGCCGTAGCCGTCCGGGGTATCGGAGAGCCGGGGGATTTCCCCCATCAGAAGGGAAATGTGGCGATCCATTTCTCACATGCCGAAAATTTCCTCTTCATATGCAAGAACGCCGTGCCTGACGACGACGTTGGCCCGGTAAGAGGCAAAATTGATGATTTTCACATCGGGGGCATATTTCCGCAGCCCGGCGTCCATCCTGCGCTGCATGGAGGCGTCCTGGGACAGGATGACGGAGCGGAGGGGGAGGCGGTTCCGTTTGACCAGCTCCAGCAAACAGGTGATATTGTTTCCGCAGTTCGTGGAATCGCGCTCCAGGAAATCGGCATGAAGGCCGTGCCGGCGCCGGAGATAGACGTCGAACAGTTCCGCCTCCGTCAGCCCTTCCGTTTCGAGGTTCGAAAACAGCGCGCGCATCTTTTGACGCAGGGTTTCCGTGGTATGGCCGGCCCCTCCCACGATGACGTAATGCCGGGCCAGGCGGCGTTTCATGGCGGATGCGAGGACATCGCCCCCGCACAGGATGCTGCCGCCGAACAAAACCATGAGGTCCGCCTGCCTTATGCCGTATCCGCGCTCCAGTTCGGAAACGGTCAGATCCGGGATGTCCCGCATTCCGCAAAAGTTTTCCAGCCGATTGACGCATTCCGCAACTCTTTCCAGCATGGCAGATCCTCCTGATTTCTCCTTCTGATTTCCAATCCTCTTTCCCGCGCGGCTCCTTGTCGTTTTCGCCGGTCGGGAGTATAATACCCTTACCCGAAGTATAGCAAAAAAATACGAAACGAGGAAGAGACGGATGAAATACGATTTTACAACGATTATGGACCGGAGAGGGAAGGACGCCATCGCGGTGGACGTGATTCCCTTTCCCGACGCGGAAGTGGAGGAGGGGTTCGACCGCATTCCCATGTGGGTGGCGGACATGAATTTTCCAACGGTCCCCTCCATTCAGGACAGCATCATCCGGCGGGCTCAGCATCCGGCATTCGGCTACTTCGATCCTTCGGAGGAATATTATGGCGGGATTATCCGCTGGCAGGAGCGGCGCAACGGGGTGCAGGGGCTGACCAAAGAGGACATCGGCTATGAAAACGGCGTGCTGGGTTGCGTATCCTCCGCCCTGCAGGCCTTCAGCGCGCCGGGCGAGGCGATTCTGGTGCATTCCCCCACGTACATCGGGTTCACACACGTGCTGAAGGAAAACGGAAGGAAAATCGTGCACAGCGAGCTGAAACGGGATGCGGACGGGATCTGGCGGATGGATTATGAGGACATGGACCGCAAGCTGAAGGAAAACCATATTCATCTGGCGATTTTCTGCTCCCCCCACAATCCCTGCGGCAGGGTCTGGCGGAAGGAGGAGATCGAGGCCGCCATGGAAGTGTACCGCCGCAACGACTGCATCGTGATTTCGGATGAAATCTGGTCCGACCTGGTCCTGGACGGGTACCGGCACATCCCCACCCAGAGCGTTTCCGCGGACGCGCGCCAGCGGACCATCGCGGTTTACGCGCCGTCCAAAACCTTCAACCTGGCCGGGCTGATCGGTTCCTATCACATCGTTTACAATCCCTGGCTCAGGGACCGGGTGCGCAAGCAGGCGGCCCTTTCCCACTATAACAGCATGAACGTGCTGTCCATGTACGCCCTCATCGGGGCCTATGGGGAAGAGGGGGAACGATGGGTGGACGAGCTGCGGGAAGTGCTGACGAAGAACGTGGACTTCGCCTGCGATTTTATCGGGAAACATTTTCGCGGGGTGAGCCTGGCGAAACCCGAGGGCACCTATATGCTCTATCTGGATTGCCGGGAATGGTGTGAGCGAAAGGGGATTTCCATGGACGAGCTGATCCGGCAGGGCATCCGGAAAGGCGTGATCTGGCAGGACGGCAGGCCGTTCCAGCGCCCGTATGCGATCCGGATGAACCTGGCCCTGCCCCTGTCGCGGGTGCAGGAGGCGTTTGAACGTCTGCAGAAATATGTGTTTGCGGAGTGACGGGGAAGATTTGCGTCGCTTTCGCCGGGCTGTTGTACAAAGCCGATAGTCGGTATGTACGACAGCCTTTTTCATTTTGCCGAATTGAACTTTTCAGCGAAA
>OEQQ01000071.1_pt1 | contig 25671 bp, 25 predicted proteins | sample 1539741 | NCBI WGS metagenome assembly OEQQ01 (sample SAMEA3891876, study PRJEB23780) | metagenome | biome: terrestrial biome; feature: animal house; material: Caecal content | place: Italy | collected 2015-05-05
CCGAGGCTCAAAAAAGCCCGGAATATCAAGGAAAATCATCGCTCAGACGATTGAAGTACGGTTTTGGATCTTCTCCAGGATACATTTTTGAAAGTTTACCAAAAGATCGGACAGTTCAAGGGCGATAGCAGTTCTTTCCCGGCATGGATCAAACGCATCGCGATTAATACTGCCAAAGATTATCTTATTAAGAAAAAACCGATCCTTTTCACAGAAATGGAAAAGAATAAGGAAGAAGATTCGGCGCCTGTTGAAGAAAGATTTGTACTGGAATCCACAGATGGGCTTCCTGATCTGATCCTGGATCAAAAGGAGACCTCGCGCCTCATAAGGGAGATACTGGATACTTTGCCTGAAGACCAACGACTTCCTGTTGTCCTCTTTTATCAGGAAGGGATGGCTCAGAAAGAGATAGCGGAGATATTGGGGGTCGATAAGGGCCTGGTTAACAACAGGATAAGCCAGGGGCGGAAAAAAGTTGAAAAACAGGTGTTGGAGCTGGAGAAGAGTGGGACGAAGCTTTATGGGCTTGCGCCTCTGCCGTTCCTGTTGTTCCTTTTCAGGAGTGCGGACGCACAGGCAGCCTCAATGCAGCCTGATATGGAAGTATACAATGCACTGCGGAATGAAATCACGGTAAGAGCGGCTGAAACTTCTGCTTCCGGTGTACAGGAAGTGGGTATGGCTGGAGAGGCTTCTTCATTGGCTGGAACAGTTGCTTCAAAGGCAGTGATCGGAAGTGGTACGAAGGCAATCATTGCGATTGTTTCAGCGTCAGCTGTCCTTTTAGGAGGCAGCCAAATAATTAAACATGCTGTTGCATCGCCGGACACTGAGCAGATCGTAAGCTCGGAAGAGAAGTCGTATGAGGAGAATGTATTTGATGAGCAGGATGAACTCTTCCAGGAGAGCCCTTCGACATCTTCTTCTCAGTATGGGGAAGATGATGTATTGGCTTCGGATAGCCCTATAGAGAGGGTAACAGAAACAGATGTGCTAACAGAAGAAATATTAAGCGATATGGTGGATTCTTCCCAACCCGAAACAGATGAGTTTACTGAAGCAGAAGATAATATAGGTCCTTTTTCCTTATCCGCGGACTGTGCTGAGATCTATAGGGGGATTATGTCCAGATACATAAATAAGGAAATTGGATTTAGCTCAAATGGAATGGAGTTAGAAGGATATCTTGGTGAGGGTTTGTTTGGTGATTCCAATAATCCGATAAGCGCATCATTTGCATTATTGGATATGGACGGAAGCGGCAATCCTGAACTTTTTGTAAAGGGTGATTACTATGATGACACGATTTGCACTATGTATACGATAAAAGATAATGAATATGGAATCTTTTTATGCGGCTATGACCCTGGCAAAGATAGCTTGATCGTGAATATTGGTATGGGCAGTCAGATTTATCAAGTGGAGAACGATAAGCTTTGTCTAAAAGAAGAATATTATATGCCGTACGACGGTACGGATGGCTCAATTCTTTTTGAAGATGGCAGCAGCAAAACTATCCCGGCATCGGAAATACTGGAAACCGAAGAATACCTTTTTTCCTGGCCTCTTCCAAACTTAGAGTGGATCCCTTTAAATAATGAAACTGTAACTGAATATTTTGGATGATTTTCTTCTCCCGCCTTTGGATGCTTCGAGTATGTCCAAGGGCGGGAGAAATTTTTGTCACCAAACAGAAAATGAACCCAGCATCTCCTGGAACAAATATTCTGCCCGATCTGGCATGTCAGCGTATCCGCAAATCTCAGCCAGGACTGATCCGGAACCTACGGGAACCATGTAATATGTTGTGAAGCCTCACACGACTAAAGTCACGAGCGTGGGGCGGCAATTAGTCAAGAGTGAAAACGGTAGGATCGAATACCATTGAGTATCCCAGCCTGCTCTCATTCCTGACATTTCCGGCGTCCTCTTCCGGATATTCATATTCCCCGTCCTGTAGTACAGGGACTTCCGTTTCTTCCTCAACAGTGGTTGTGTTTTCCTGGATAGTTTCTGATACACTTTCCTGTCCTGAAGCGCCCGTTTCTTCGCTGCTTACGCTGAAGAGATCCTCTTCGAGGCTTTCCTCAAAGGCTGTTTCTGAAGGGATTCCCTCTTGGGCAGGCTGAGCAATATTGGTCTTGCTGCATGTCATCAACAGCATCATAAAGGAAATTCCAAGGGCGGCGATAACTTTTCTTTTCATAAAACCCATCTTACGGGGATGAATTGCCAGCCCCTAATCAGGCGCTCTTGTTCTGAAAAAACTGCATCCGAAAAACTGATTTCCTGCATATTCTTTCCAAAGGCTGATGGTGCAGGGCGCCAGGGGACTTCCCCGGCCTGCGGAAAGGAGGAAACGCCAGTGCTGCGTACTGTTACGGTCCAAATCAAACCAAATAACCCCGTAGTACCGTGTTTGAGGTAATTCACGCAATGCCTGTAATGCAGAGAAAAACATCAGCTTCGAGGAAAGGATGGTAATATGCATGGACAGCAGGAAAAATAAGGTTAAGGGATTCGATGTTATTCTACTGGTATTGGCATCAATTTTCATAGCGTCGGCCTTTATCATTACTGCCGTTTCCGTATTCACGCAGAGAGGATCCAGCCAACAGAAGGCTGAACAGGAAACGGTCCCGGCGACCGGGGAAGATACCCAGGCGGAAGAAGCAACTGGTGTATATCAGGAAGCAGATGCCTATAGGGAAAGCCGCAGCGATGAAAAAATCCTCCCGGAAAGGGTCGAGATCACAGATGATGAAGGCAATCTCGTCATGATCGAGGAATATGACGCGGGTGCAAGGAGTATTGTGGTCGGAGAATGCGGTGAGATCGGGTCATTCCCGGAGGCGGTCTACCTGGTTACGGATGAGGGCCCCTGGCAGATAGAACGGTACGCATATGTCTATAACGACGACGGCATGGTGTCGGCGGAATACTGTTATGATACATCTGCTTCTGAAGGAGATACCACGGCAGGGGAATTAACGTCGGTAACTGAATATACCTATTATTCCGGGCGTCTGGCAAAAGAGTCCTATTTCATATATGACGCCATGGACAAAAAGGTATTGGCTTCCACGGATGAATGGACCTATGACGGAAATGGATTCCCCATGAGGAAGGATATGTACGACAGCGATTCTCTGCTGGCCTATTATGAAGAGATTGTCTGCGATTCAAACGGAAGCCCTGTTGAGGCGCGGCAGTATACCTATAATGGGGTTTTGACAGGGGTAAGGGAATATGCTTATACGGAAACCGGAGAATACCTGACCTATAGGGAATATTCCGGCGATAAGGAGTCCCTCCTTGTGGAGACGGAGTATGTCTATGACAGCAAGGATTATCTCCGGGAGGTGAATGTGACATATTATGATTATGCCTATGACGAATACTCCGAAAGTAACGGGGCTCAGACTTCCCATGAAAAATACACATTCGTTTACCCTGACAACGTAAAAAATAAGCTTGGAACCCTGGATGATTGATATCTAAAAAAGATTGCTCCAACAAGGATAAAAAAATCATATTACCTCTGAAGCGCAAAAATACGCTATTTTACGAGAAAGGAGGCAGCAGGGCCGTTGTCCTGCAGGAAGGGAACGTTTTCCTGCATAGACATCCGTCCTGCGCAGAGAGATGGGAAATGGTAACTTAAAGACGAAAGCTGAGATCATGGATTCTATCCGCCGGCTGAAAGAAGAACTGAAAAAAAACGAGGCTGAACTTGCTGAGGTAGAAAAGAAGGAGTATCATTCGGCCCTTGACGGTTTTATCGAACGATTCGGCCTCAAGACGTCTGATGATGTACTCCGTCTCCAGAAGGCCCTGGAAGGGATCGAAGGATCGATGCGAAAGGGAGGGAACTCAGTAGGCGCTACGGCTGAAGCCAGACCACCTGAAACCGTAACAGAAGCAAACGGCAGGGATGAACCGGCTGACCCGGATCCGGTAGATCTGATGCCACCAGATCCTTTTGAACCAGGGAATATGGAAATAGTCGCTGAGGATGAGACAGAAACGGTATCTTTAGAGGAACCACCTTCCCAGGTCGCGGCAGCACCTCTGGAAGAGCCTGATCCGGTTGAAGAAAATTCCAGTACTCAGCACGAGGATAGTACAGGTGCTGGGGACGAAACCGCTGACATTGATTACGGGCCTATTTTTAGCGAAGCCTTCGGCGCTGCGGCTCCCGAACCCATGGAAGATACATCTGGGTCTGGCGCTGGATCTGATAAGGCTCCATTCTCTGCTCCCGGGAATTCTGCAAAAGCAGAAGAGACGTGGCCGTTATCTGATGCAGATATGTCTATTTTCGATGAATTACCTGTCTATGCAGAAAATAATTTGGGAATGGTAGATCCTGCGATCGGTGCAGTCCTTGATCCGGATTTTGAGATTCCTGTAGACAGGGATGCAACCGGGATTGATCCTGCACTCATCGTTTCCACACCAAATCCTGATCCTACTGTGACCAGGTATAAGAGCCGTCCGGTTGTTGCTGATGCGGAAAGAAAGCTGATCGAGGCGATTGCTGCCGCTGTTTACGAAGGCTGGGTAAAAAAGGAGGATATCCTGGAACGTTTCTTCAAGATAACGGAAGAAACCGGCGATTCCTACAGGAATGCACAGCAGATCTGTGAAAAGCTGAGTGCTGTCTGGGAAACGGCAGGGGTAAATGGAAGCGTATCCGAAGGGCTAATCAAGGAATTTCTCCTGTTCCCCTTCCATGTGGGATGTAAAGCTGTTATTTGCGCCAGGAGCGACTTACAGGCGCATTTGGGCAATCGAGTAGGAGGCGGTGATTAGCCGCCGTCCTCTCACACCACCGTGCGTACCGTTCGGTACACGGCGGTTTCAATAGTTGACGTGCAGAGACTGATAGGCATTGGCTAAATCATAGAAGCCGCTGTTTATCAGTCTTTCTTTTGTTAGCGCTCTCTTGACCGTAGTTGTATTTGATGTTCTCCAATAACCTTTTCGACTGTTTGCCGCCATATGGGCATAATATTCCGGTACCCCAAGTTTTATAAGGTTTCGTCTCTTCGTCCTCGGCAGCTTCCACTGCTTCCATATGCACATGCGTATGCGATGGTATAGCCATCCGTTGATGTCGTCAAGGTTGTTCTTCATGCTTGCTATGCTGGATGAAACCATCTCGAAGACAGTAAAAGGCTATATCAAAGGGCTCAACCACAATACCCTTACAGTGATGGAGCTTCTGGATATGAGGGAGTTCCACAAAAGCCGTAAGGAAAACGCCATGTACTCCACCTTTGCCAGGGGAAAACTGCAGCAGCGTCTGATGCAGGAGCTGAACTGGCGAGGGTATGATTATGCCGAGGTAGACCCGTCGTATACCAGCCAGCTCTGCCCGGTATGCGGATACGTAGACAAAGCGAACCGGGACGGCAAAAACTTCGAATGCCGATGCTGCGGGCATAAAGACGATGCAGACCATAACGCCAGCATAAATATAAAAGAACGTATTGACGATAAGGAGGCGCTTGGCATCTGCGATACGTATCGACATTCCCAGAAGCAGAAGCACCGGCACCTGAAAGAACTGTATGCAGGAAGGAACAAAGCCTGGCGGGAAAGCCAAGCACAGCAGAACCCATCCGGAAGTACAGCTGTCTTGCCCTCCGGGGCTATGGCTATATGAGTAGGGCGGGACATATGGACTGCCACCGGCTTCATGCAGCTTGACCGCATGCGGCCTGCTATAAGGGGATGCGTGCTGCCATACGCCGTATAACGTATGGCGGCTGCATTCCCGAATAGGCGGAAGTTGTTTTACCAGTCCTCCGGGATCCCTCGGATGATCGGTAATTCAATTGCCGAGTAGTTCACTTGGACATTAGCTGGGAAGCCGTTAACAGGCAGTCCGTACCCTCCGCAATACGGTGTGATGCCGATACGGTCATGCTGCCCGGCTTACAGGAAATATATTTGCGCAGCTCAGCCCAAAGCAATGGATTGAGGGATGGCGACAGATGATATCCTTTCCTGGAAAGCCACTCCATGAATGCAGAGTATTCGTTTTCCGAACAGCAAACGATACAAGAAGCCCCTTTCCTGAACAGATATTCTGCATTGGATATTTCTGGGGTTTTTATTCCTTCGTCGGCATCTTCTGTATCAGGCGAAAGAGCGGAAAGCCTGTCGATCTCTGTCAGGGCAGACTCTACATATGGGGAGAAAAGGGAGATACTTCTGCTATCCAAGGCCACCTCTGATCTGCCCTTCACTGTATCAGAAAGGATCTTACATACTCCTGCACAGGCCAGAGGCCCTCCATTGAAGAACAGTTCATCATGATAGTCTTTGACCCTGTATGCAAGAAATAACCCTCTGGAACGGATTGACTGTCCTTTGAATGATATCCTGTAATTGCCCGTGCCAGGCAGGTATGAAAGTCCGCTGGACAGCCCTACGGTCAGGGCATTGGAAAGGGAAGCAGTTATTCCTCTGAGAAGGTCATAGGAATCATCATATCCATCAACTGCTTCCGTCCATTCAGTCAGAAGCCTGATCTCAACATTTTTCCCCTTTCCTTTGTCTTGTGCCTCTGTTTTATGAAGAAGGATCGCAGCGTCCAGATCTGTTTCATCTGCATATTTATCGCTAATCAGCTCCATAATGATCTCCTTTACATGTTTTCTTTTGTTGCATTCATGTTAGCACATTTGCAACTCACAGTTAAAAAAAGAGCAACGAGAAAGGAATCCTGCATATTTTGCTATATTCAAATGGTTTTGCATAACCGACGAATGGAAGGAGGGATTTCCCTGATGAGGAAAAAAATAAAAAAGCCTGTACATGTAATGATCATCGCCGTCATAGCGATCTGTGTTTTCGTGCCGCTCATTAGCAGTATTTTAAAAGGGTGCGGCGGGGCAGGGACGGGGGCAAAGGAAGGAACTACATCCCAAAGCAGCACCCAGGCACCTTCACGCCCGGTTTCCAATAGTGGGGACGGGAATACGGATCAGTCTATCACAAAAGCTGAAGATGATGCATCTGCGAAAAGTGCAGAAGGCACAGAGACCGTCGAAAGCGCCGAAAACAGCGGCGTGTCAGTTGGGCCTTTTTACAGTGGGAATGGTACTGTGGGAAGTACATCTATAGGTAACCTGACAGTCGTATTCCGATCTGAGGACGCAAAATATGGGATCGGTGAGGTGAATGGGAAACAGATGGATTCTATCATCTTTCATGATGGAGTGGAAGATGATATGAAAGGCTATATGTTCGCTTTCCAGGTGGACAGGGAAGCGAACATTGACACGGTTGAAGAGGCGCAGGACAGCGTAAGCGAATATATACCTGGCGGGAGCGGGATCTCCTATGAGTGGGAAGAAACAGAAGACTCATTTGTCCGGAAAGTATCCGGTTATGACAATGAAGCAGAGGGAGCTTTCATATTTTATACGGTCGTCCCAAAATATGCAGACTGGGACAGGAACCTGTACAGCATCATCGTGACCGGGTATGAAAATGATCTCATTAAAGAGAGTTCGTATAACTCCATGATGGACGCAGTTTTCGGATACCTGCCCGATAGCAGCCTCCTTAGCATGGCGTATAAGGACGCGGCGGTCGAGTTGAAACAGATCCTGAAAAATAAATCGGCAACAGGGGACTCTTTGGGAGGGCTACAAGAACTTGGGGATTCCCATACGAAGTGGATCCAGGACGTTTACGGCGTCAAAAATGAAGAGGAGCTGGAAGTGCTCTCAGAAGAGGAGAAGGCCGACCTGTTATGGAAATATAAGGATCCCGTGGGATATAAACAGGCGCATGGAGAAACTGCCGGGGAAGCGCAGGAAGATGGAAATACGGAGGAACTTGACGCGGAGGAAAACGCAACTCTGGAGGAGCCGGGCTTTTAAAAATAATTGATTTTGTAAGATGTAAAATATATAGAGAGGGGGACTATGCAGGAACGGGAGTGAGGCCATGTATAACGATATCATAAAAAGGCAGAGAAATCAGTATCAGCGCAGAGGCATAATGATGGACGCCCATCTGCGCAGGGAATTCCCCAATAAATATAAGGATTATACAGAACCATCCCTGCTGAAAAGCGCCGGGCTTGAGAGGGGAGCAAGGGATATTGCAGTCCTTTCTACCATCCGGGAAGCAACTGTTAAAAAGGCTGCAAGCGGTGTGGAAATGCTGGTCATAAAGGCTTCTGATCGTGAGGGTACCCCTTTCACGGTGCGTTTTATCAGGATGACCAGGCTCCGCAGCCTTTTTGAAGCTTACATCGGCTCTGAGATTCTCCTGATGGGAGCGTTTCAATTCGACCCGATCTATGGTTATTCAGTGTTCAACCCTGAGTTTTCCCAGGATATCGCAAAGGCTATCCGGTACAAACCTGTATACAGCTCGATCAAGGATATTTCAGAAAAGAGTCACGAGAAGCATATCGCAGAGGCATTAAAAGAACAGGAAGCCGAAACCCTCCCGGAAGAAATAAGGCTCGGTTACCCGGAAATCAACGCAGCGCTGAAGTCTATCCATTTCCCGAAGGGAGCAGAGGATGCGCTGAGGGGACAGGCAAGGGTGATCCTTGATGATATTATTTATTTCAAACTCCGTCTCCTTCATGAGCAGACAGGCGGGTTTTCCCGTTTTATATTCCGCAGCCGTTCCTTCCTTGATTCCCAGATAAAGAGGTTCCCTTATGAGCTTACGGGCGACCAGCTTGCGGCGGTCAACGGGATCCTGGAACAGGCAAATGACGGGCAGAAGATATGCGCCCTCGTTCAGGGTGATGTTGGAAGCGGGAAAACAGCAGTGGCATTCTGCCTGATGTTCTGCGCGGCGGAAAATGGGATGCTTTCGGTGTTGATGGCTCCCACCCAGATCCTTGCCAGGCAGCATTATCAGGAACTTATAAAGTATGTCAATGAGAAAGAAGCAGGCCTGCTGGACGGTACCCTCCAGGGGAAAGAACGTAAGGCTCTTGAAAAGAGGATCGACAGTGGGGAAATAAAGTACGTTATCGGGACTTCTGCCATCATCACTTCTGGCTTTGACAAGGACAAAGTCGGGCTTGCGATCATCGATGAGGAGCACCGTTTCGGCGTATGGCAGCGGGAAGGGTTCTATGGACCGGATTCCCATATCGTCACAATGTCAGCCACACCGATCCCTCGTACCCTGGCCCAGGCTGTATACGGGGACAGGACTGCGATATACCAGATCCGGGAAAAGCCCGCCGGACGGCTCCCTGTAATCACTTACTATGATAACGGCTGTAAAGTGCTGAAATTTGTGTATGCCAGGCTGAAAGAGGGCGGGAGGGCATATGTCATCTGTGCCATGAAGGAATCAGCTGATGAGAATAGTCCTATGGGGAATGTCGCAAGTGCGGAAGAAACTTTCCTGAGATATAAAGAAGTATTCGAACCCCTGGGGTTTCCCGTATGTATTGCAACCGGGAACAGCAGCCAGCAGGAAAAAGAAAAGGCTATCTCAGACTTTGCAGATGGGCGGGCGCGTATCCTTGTTGCCACCACAGTAGTTGAGGTTGGTGTAAATGTACCGGAAGCTAATGTAGTCGTCGTCCAGAATGCGGAACGGTTCGGCCTATCAACGCTCCATCAGCTCCGCGGGCGTGTGGGAAGGGGAAACAGCCAGGCTTACTGTATCCTGGTCTCGAAATCCCCGAACGAAAGGATCCGGGCCATGTGCATGACCAACGACGGTTTTGCGATCGCAGAAGAGGATCTCCGCCAAAGGAAAAGCGGAGACCTCCTTGGGCTCCGGCAGAGCGGGAAGGAAAAATTTATAGAGGAGATCATAGCCTATCCGGATATCGCAGACGACGCGGCGAAGATCGTCCAGAACATGGGCTTTCAGGCAGCCCTGAGGCACCTGGAAAAATATCGTAACATATATTGCACAGAAAACAATGGGCACACAGGAAGGAGGAATTGAGGATGGCATTTTTTAAGAAGGGTGTAGTCCTCCCACAGTCATTAAAAAAAGAAAGGAAGCTTGCGGAGATCATTGAGTTTGACCAGAAGAATGTCCCGGAGTGGCATCCGTCAGGGCTGGAACTGTCAGAAGATGAGACCGTCGAGATGCTTGCCGGTATGGACAAAGATAACGCAGCGGACAGAGAGACAGGTGAAAACAGGTCTGCCCCCCATGACAGGACTGTCGTCATCAAGGATAAGGATGACAAACGCAGCTTTCATGAAATCTCGAAGATGGAAAAGGATAAATTGCGGCTTGAGAATGAGAAGGAACCAAAGGTTGCGCTCGTTGGCAGGGACAACTATGTGCGCGGCATCATCCCCTTAAGCCGGTATATGGATGAAACCGGCATTGACCGGATGCTCCAGATGCTCGATTCAGGGCAGGTGTCCATTACGCATTCCGCGTTCCCTGAGGCAATCTATTGCCGTGTAGAAGACGGAATGGAGAAGGGGCGCGTGGCATGGGCCGGCACGATCAATGGCGAGGCGGAATATTCCGTAAACCGCAATATGGACCTTACCGTATCGAATTTTTCGAAAAGTGACAATATCCACGTCCATGAAACCGCACTTCCAGGTGAAATGGAAGCAAGGGAAGACGAATTGGAAGAAGAATTGGCTGATAGGGCAGCTTCCCATTCTGCACAGCCGTACTACACCGGGGACTACAGAGGATGGGATGACCCTGATTATGAACCTGATGAAGAACTGGAAAGGGAATATCTGGGATAGGAGGAGAAGAAGTATGTCTGGATTTTTCAGGATTTTATCTTATGTTTTCTTTTTCATTACCATTGCCGCATGCCTGGGCCGCGCGATCGTGCGCAAATCCGGCCCGTATCCTGGTAAATTACTCCGTAAGGTCGATTGGGTCGTTCTTGGCCTGTTTGCCGTTACGGCGCTTTTATACGCTGCAAGCTGAATCCCCAGAGGGCTGATCCGGTCAGCCCTCTTTTTTTGGGGGAAAAATTCATGAATTCACTGAAAAAATCTGCTTCATTTCTGCAAAAAATTTCATTTTCTTATTATCTGGGGAGATTCCCCCAAATTCAATCAAAGGAAGGATGAGGATATGAGTGAGATCACGACGAACAGCAGCAACATGGGCGTAAACAGCGCCAACCATACCGCAGATGCAGGCTTAAATGAGATTGTCTTTGTTGGACACATGGTATCCCGTATTGAGACCCAGGGATGCCTGACCGTAAGGTTCCGTTCCACAACGGTTCATGGACGTTCCTATACGAATTCCCTGACCCTCCTTGCTTTTGACCCGGAGCTTCACAAAAAGATCAACTCTTTTGGACTCAGGGAAAAAGTAAGGATCAAGGGATATTTATCCAGCTCAAGGCGGCGTACGGATGATAATGGGGAACAGGAAACGTCCACTGCAGCGCAGGAGGTTGTCCCGCAGGCGTCGCAGGGTACGGGTGAGTCTCATGATACAGCGGGAGCACAGGGACACCGGCGGCCTTCTGGCGCAAGACGTTTCCCTGCTGACGACCTGGAAGACTTTGAACAGATCCTTGTTATCTCTGATATCGAGGATGCAGGACAGGGAGAAAAGGATGAAAATACTGTTTCCATCAGCGGGACAGTCGTAAGGGCGCGCGTTACCCGGAAGGGCAGCGTTGTATTTGTCGTAAGCGCTATGCGCCCTGACAGATCCGGCTTCCGCTGCCTTGTAAAGGCAACCGCTTCCCCTCAGACCAACCCGGAAATGCTTTCTCTGATGGCCAGTGGGACGAGGGTACGCTTCAAAGGGCATTGCGTTGGACACAGCCTGCGCAGCGATGACGGCCGCAATGAATATATCCAGAACCTCGTCATTGATGAGATCGGGCACGCATAAGGTTGGGAGGCTTTTGCCTCCCCTCAGCATGAAAGGAGGAGAAAAGGATGGCTGACTCGAAACTGTCAGTTGCGATACAGCAGCTGAAGGATCGAAGGGCGATAGAAGAAGCTGGGCAGGCATCGGATCCAAAGGTTACCAATGGATATGAAGCCGTAAAGTTTAAGGATAAAGGGGATGAATGGCTCTCCAGATGGGAGATGGTGTATGATTACCGGAAGCCGGGAGTCTCTGATGAGGGGATTCTTGCTTTTAACGGCGAGGCTTACCTCAGCGACGCCTTTGCCTCTGAACCGGAATTATATGCAAAAACTGTTTATCAGTATGTTTGTTCCGTTTTTGGGAAGGATAATATCCTTTCTTTCCGTGTCTCGCACAGGGACGGAGAGGATAGCGGTGAATATTGCCATTTCCTTGTTTTCCCACAGGAAGGCAGGCAACTCACTCCGCGCCCCTGGATCGATTCACGGAGCCAGAAGCTTCTCCCTATCCACGCCAGACGTTTTAATGAGGCAATTTCTGAAAGCCTTGGGATCGATATCCATGACAGGGATGTCGTCATGAACGGGCATACGGAATACCTGGATAATTTCCCTAAAGTCCAGTTTTCGCAGGAGGATATCCAGGAAATTTATTACAATACGATAACAGAAGAAAGCCAGGTGCAGACGGATGCCCCTGTCGATAAGATCCGCAGGATCAGCAATGAGACGGTCAGGGAATTTACTACAGGTATTGAGAAAGGCTCATTCATCAAGCTGAACAACGGGGATATCAGCATTGAGCAGTACCTGAGGGACGCCCGGCTTTACCTTGACCGGGTTCATCCGGGACTGTCTAAACAGGATTCTTCCCTTATCCTGAAGAAATTAAGGAGCGCTGCGACCGGGTTCTATATCCTCGATGACCTGATCAATGATATCCGGATATCGGATATTAAAACGGTGGGGCCTAATAAGATTCGCGTGAAGGTCGAAGGGGCAAGGAAAACTTCTAACCTCAGGTTCCTTGATGCACAGGATTATTTCCGTTTCCTCGATGGGCTTATCACCCGCTATGGGCTTGACCCTGAAAAACAGATCCATGTTTTTACAGATACGGAATCCAATGCAAACTATAAGCTCCGCTGTAATCTGACTTTGGGGGATATCAATTCCGGGTACCCTGTGCTCCATATCAGAAAGATCCCCAAAAGCAAATATTCGATCGAGGAACTTATCGAATATGGGATGATGGATGAGACGACAGCCAACTATCTTGTCTGGGCTGCCCGTGAAGCAAAAGGAATGGTATTTACAGGTAAAGGAAGCTCCGGTAAGACCACAGTCATGAACACGCTCCTTGAATATGTGCCCCGCAACGCATCCGGTCTGGTCATCCAGGAATCCGACGAACTGTATTCCGGACAGCCTGAATTTACATTTGAACAGATAACAGAGGGATATGACTTGAAGGCGCTGGCGAAAAACGGCCTCCTGACAGATATCGACTATTACATCATCGGAGAGGTCAAGGGCGAAGAGGCCATGTATTTTATCAATGCCTGCGATACAGGCAATAAAGCGTGGTGCAGCGTCCATAGCCCCAGCTCTACAGAGGCGATCAATAAGCTGGCCGACTATGTGATGTACGCATCCAAATATAACCACGAAGAGGCGCTTTATATGCTTAAGGAATTACAGGTTGTCGTATTCTTAAAGAATTTCAAGGTGGCGGAGATCTCTGAGGTGGTTGGCTGGGACGAAGACCGTAAAAACCTGAAGTACCGGACAGTTTTCCACCGTGAAGATCTGATCCGGCAGGCAGGTACCGGTTCCCTGCGATAGCAGCGGCGCTGAGGAGGATGCACATGGCATGGAGCAATAAGGCGGTATGGAGAAAGAATGTACCGGATAAAAGGAAGGATTTTCCTACAAAATCGGACCAGAAATCAGGAGGAATTACATTGAAGACGCAGGATTACAGGACAAAAACACTTTTTTTGGAACATAAGAACCCTTCATTTGGCGGGGCCTGGGGGGTAGGCATTGACATCGGATATTCGGGGACAAAGATCTTTTCCCCAAACTTCGTAGCCTGCTTCCCGTCCTTTGCTGTTCCCGTAGATGGAAGCCTGATCAATATTTCATCTCCGGATTCCGCGACGATCCTCTACAGGGATTCAGAAACCGGCCGCATCTGGAGGGTAGGTAAGACAGCCCAGGATAACATCTCTATTCATGACCCGGATTCCAATACGGCCTCCATCTATGACAGGCAGCGGTATTTTTCCCCGCAGTTCTTGGTTTTCGCCAGGACTGCCCTTGGGATCGCCTGCACGAAAAACGAATTCGGGGATCCGGATGGGAAAAAGATCTATCTTCAGACAGGGCTGCCGAATAAATATCTTAAATCGGACTCAAACCAGATCGTATCCGTGCTTTCCGGGGAACATGCCTTTGACCTTAAGGTTGGCTCTTCGGAATGGAAGCACTATGAGATCACGCTGGAGCTATCTAAAAAGGATGTGACACTCCAACCGATCGGCACGCTCCTTTCTGTTGCCACGGACAATAACGGGATGGCAACGCCGGATGCTGAAAAGATTATGCGCTCTATGAGCTTCGTACTGGATCCCGGCTTTGGTACCATGGATTATTTTTCCCTGATGGGCAGGGAGCTGAAAAATGATGAAACGCTGACAGAATATTCAATGAAACGTGTCCTTGAAGAAGCCAGCGAGAAGATCTATAAGAAGTATGGCGTCGAAATCCCGGTGCCTTCATTCCAGAAGTATCTGGATCTTGGGTATGTGACAAGGTTTGACAGGAAAGAAAGGCGTGGCTATAATGAGGATTTCGCTGATATCCTGGAAGAATGCTCAAGGGAGATCGCGAACCAGGCGATCGATAAGCTTTGCGACCTTTTCGACAACTTCCTTGAGTACAATTACCTCGTGATTACAGGCGGGACTGGCGAGGCATGGTATCCATATTTTGAAGAAGCGCTGGCAGGGATCCCTAACCTTACCCTTGTGCCAGGGAACCGCGGTACAGAAGGGTTTATGACGGATGGGAACGGGAACAGCACAGGACTTCCCTTTTTCTTCTCCAACGCACGCGGTTATTATTTTTATCTCCAGAGCAGGCTTGCCAAGGAACACCGCAGTTCCTGATAAATGGAAGAAGGTGAATGTATGCGAAAAGAGGTTAAGATCTGCCTGTACAGGGTGCAGGATTATGACCTGTATACATTATATTTTGACCCTGTTTTCCCATTCCGCGACGCAATACGGCTTGCCGTCACTGCCTTCGCGGAGGGTGCGCCAACGCCAAGGATAGACGTAAGCTATGTGGAAAGGCTCCCGCTTCGAAAACCCAGATATATCACGGTTACGTTTACCCTGTATAGCGATGCGGCGATCCGCATGGTGGAAGCCGCATCAGCACATGGACGGAACGCGAACAACCTTGTCAAGAACCTTTTGAGAAGGGCGCTTGTCGGGATCGAAAATATCTATTTTGACCCGGAAGATGCGCAGTATTATGCGGGCAGGGATACGCTTTCCCCACGGCGGGAGCCTCATGGTAAACCGTCTGCGGGCGGGAACCTGCGGCAGGAAGGCGGCAGACGCAATTCTTCTGTGCACAAAACATTAGCGAAAGATGGACATCGGCAAAGAGTGGATGGCGGAAATGATGGGATTGATGAAGGGGATGTCCGTGACACTGGAGATGTGGCAGGGCTCCTGGGGAAAGAGCAGGGCAGATCACAACAGGTACCTGCCCGTCAGGCAGATGTTGTACAGCCTTCACCGGAAAGGCCAGAAAAAGGTATGGATACAAAACAGGAAGGTAGAATTGCAAAGGGATCCATGCCGCAAGTTTTCCAGGAAGAACAGGAGACAGGTAGCAGCGGTGCCGCTCCTGTACAGCCTGGAACAGGATTTAACATGTTCGATTTTGTAGACAGCCTGATGGAAAACCTTTGACGATATGGAGAGGGGAACTTGTATGGGAAATAAGATATTTGATTATGATAAAAACGAGGTATATGAAGCGGAGATCGTGCCGCTTCTGGATAAAATCAGGCAGGTGTGTAATGAGAACCACATCCCCTGCTTCATTTCCTTCGGGACGAAGCTCGCCGGAGGGAAATTTCCGCGCGGGGAAGGGATTAAATGCGTGTCAATCCTTCCTGAAGTCCTGGAGATCGAGAACAAAGACCCATTCTTCGCTGAATTTGTGAATGTCATGAATGGGGCGAAGACATATTATACAGAGTTGGATGAGATGGAGGATGTACCTGATGATCCTCTGGAAGGGATCGATATGGATTTCGGGCCTGATATCGAGTAATACTGACATAAACAGGTATTTCATCCGCGGAAGGCAATCTCAGAACGACCCAAAAAGAACAGGGCAGGAGTTAATTTTCCTGGCCCTGTTCTTTTTCTGGTAGCCTTAATGTTCTTCTACATCGGCGGGTACTCTCAGATCCGGATCATCATGGGAGTCGTTAAGAGGCATTTCATCGCTGCCCGTATCTGTATGGTCTTTAGGTTCTGTTATCTTTCTGGATTCCTCTTCACGGGTTTCAGGGTCAACGGAATATTTCATGACAACTCTGCTTAATTCTTCCCTGAAGCCGTTACGTTCTTCGTCAGACAGATCCGTCAGCCATTTCCCGAAGCTTAATTTCGTGTAGGTGTTGGCATAAACATAAAGATCCTTTGCCTGAGGGATCAGGAAGCCGGATTCGCCATTGATATAATCCAACGTATTCCGCGCGAGAGTGTATTTCCTTGCAGTTTCTGCCACATCCCTGTTGTCAGACGGAAGGCCGGTCTTCAATGAGATCTGCTTCTTTGCCCCTTCCAGCAGATTTGCATAATACGCCAGATCCTTCTGAGGGGAGGCTTCCCTGACCATGCTCCCTTTGGGCTTGAGATCGGCGGATGGCGTGCCCACAGTGGAGCGCTCCGGCTGGACAGCCTTTCCCGGATTCCTTTCGTCAGATGCACGGCCCTGCTGCATGCCGTGCCTTTCCGGATCCCTGTTCGAAAAATCTTTCTTCCCATCATAGCCATTATAGCCATCAATGCTTTCAAAAGCTTTCATTAAACGTTCAGAAACTTTTTGGGGTAGCATGTTTTCTTCTTCCTTGCTCAGCGTGAACGCCGAGTTCAACATTTCCGGCTGTTTCACATGCTTATTTCCGAGATGTGAAAGGAACCCGTCAAAGTGCGTTTCCAGGGCAGCGCGGCCCTTATTAAAGAACAGGTCAAAATCCTGCTCAAATTGTTCCCGTCCCTTTGCGACCTGGGAGAGGGCGGCGTCCCGGCTCGCAGGATCTTTCAGCGCTGCCGAAAGGCGGTTCTCGATTTTTTTCAGCTCAGTATCCCGGAAGCTCGCCGAGAGCTCATCAAGGTTATCCCGGATCCCGCATAAGATCTCCCTTGCAGTGCGCCCGGATGACCCTTTGATAGCATAGGAGAGAAAACGCTGCTCAATGGTTGCCTTCCTCACGATTTCTTTTCCTTTCCTGACCTTTGTCCCCAGCGCGTTTTTGATGTATTCCCTTGCTTCGTTGCCAAGCTTAAAATTTTCGTTATATAAACTGAGCTTCCTCGCATCTTCCGCGGGGATCAGGACAGCCTGTTTGGCAAAATTCCCTACAGTTTCCCTTACCCTGTCCTCAAAAAGCATGGGGTTCTCATCGCGGGTGATCTTTTTTGTTTTTCCATCCTTGTTGATGTGGGTGATGCTGTCAGGGCTGAACACGATGCGGTTCCCCTCATTCCGGGGGGATGCATCCACTAGGTACCCAAGGTTCTCGCCTTCCCCTGGCAGCTCTCCCGAAAAGATCCTGCCGAGGTAAGCGTCAACCCTTTCGCGCTCATCCTGGTATGCCTCGCTTTCCTTTGCAAATCCGGCAGGTTCGCTGTATCCACCTGTCTGGACTACAGCTTCTGCAAGAAGCTTTTCCGCATATTGCTGGCTTTTTTCCAGGAACATTACTTCATATGAGCCATCCCTGGATTGTGAGGATTGGGAGATATGGACAGGAAAGTGCCGTCCCATGGAGAGCTCCGCAAATCTGCCGGCTTCCGCCTTCGTAAGGCCCGTATATACTACTGTTTCCTGTCTTGTGACAGCTGCAATCGCCCTGAGGGAAGCCTCTGAACGCACGTTGTTGACTGCCCTGAGGCAAAGCTCATTTTCGATCATGGCCTTCGCGCGGGCAGCGGAAGCGTCATCGAATACATGGATAAAGCACTTCCCGTCATCTGCATTGTGATAAAACCCGATCGCAGGGATCCCCTCATCCCGAAGCTGTTTTTCAACGGAAGCAGCAACCGGGGCCGCCCGATTGTCATCTACGTCGATCTGGATGGCGCAAAATGGCTGGATGTGCCTGTCCGCTTCCCGTACTGCGTTTCGGTAGAAAGCTTTATATTCCGCCTTTTCCCATTCTGTGATGGAACTGCCGTCTATTGCTTCCTCGAAGCTTCTTACCGCGTCATGGTTCCTGCCTGTGACTACGGCCTTTTCCAGGGCGTCCATCATGGATCGTTTGATGCTGTCCGACGTCCCGGACCCATCCGCGACTGCGCGTTCAAATGTTTCAAGGAACCTGTCCATTTCCTGTGCCTTTTCCACGCCTTTCACATTGTTTACGTTATTTGCGGATACGACAAGGTTTGAAAGCAATTCATATTCCCTTTTCAAAAGGTTGTTCCTTTCAATGGATGCCATTGTCTCATTCATCATTTTGATAAATTCCAGCAACCCATGGTTTACGCCAAGTGACATCATTATAAGGAAACTGCGGTAGGTATCGTCTATCTTCATTTTCGTCCTCCTGATGATTTTATTTTAATTATGAAGGAAAACAGTTTTCAGGAAGCGCAAAATTCTGAAAAAATTTGCTTGCGGATGGATAGTTTCCCTCATATTCATACTGTAACTGCTGTTCAGCCTAAATTTGTCGAAAGGCGGGTTATCTATGTCGGATGTATCTATCATCCTATTTGAGCATACAGAGATCATGACGGGAATGAGGCAGGCGTTCTCCATGAATTTCTTTGAGAGCGGAAACAGTGCTGAGGATGAACGCATTGTGATCGAATTCCTCAGGCTTGCAGTTAAGATCTTCTTGCGGTGCCCTTCCCTGGAAGCTGCCCATACGACTGTCACATACGACCTGCTGAAGCGTCTGAAGCTCGCTTCTGTGCTTAAGCATATCAGGGTACCCAAATACGTCCTCCAGTCTAACAGGAACCGTTACCGGCTGGACAGGGTGTTTTCAAAAACGTTCAACAGTGAAAGATGGGTTGCTGACCAGCTGTGTGATGGGATATTAAGGGGAGTTGTATCAAAGTATCCGAAGAATTATATGTCTGACTATGCTGGGTATGAGAGGGCAAAATATTGCCTGTCCTATCATGTGCAGAGGATGATGCCCTTTTACGGTATCCTTGATCTGTATCAGTTTTCATCCACACCCGAGTTCAATACCTTCCTGAAAGCCAGGTTCCTTCAGAATGTGAGGATGAAGCTGTTCGACTCCCCTGTAGAATACTTGCATGAATCGCTGCCGGAGGGACGCAGGAATGAATCATATTTCCATGTGTATGATACCCTGTACCGTGTGCTTAACAAGTATTATGTGAAGAAGTACCCGGATCTGCCAGTTTCACTTCAGAGCGACAAGAATTCGGGACTGGCAGAGGCATCGCCGAAACCGCAGCACCCGGATACCTGTGATACAGACCCTGATGCCAGTTGAAAAAATTTATAGGAGGAAAATATTATGGAACATGTGGATTTTACAAATATGCCGCCTGCAGCTGCAGCATCATGGGATGCTATGGCTAAAGAGACGGCAGGGACAGAACCGACCGCGGAGGAGATCCTGGATGCTGTCTGCAGCCGGGAAAACCCTCCATTGATCCAGGCCCTTGAAGGGGCTGATTCTGATGAGGGCAGATTTGCTGTCGTCAGGGATGCCCCTGTAGAGATCGAAACGACGCAATCAGCATTATTCCTCTATCTGGAAGGGGAAGGGGCAGAGGCTATCCAGCCTTTACTCGCCCATTACCGGGCGGATATGCATAATTTTATGGAAGGAATCCTTGAGCAGGAACCTTTCTTTTCGATCTCACTTCTGCCAGTAGATTATGATGGCGAATGGTTCCTTGGATGCGGCATCCCTGACGCATGTTTCTTTATCGGTGATGATCTGGGGAAAACGGCGGACAGGCTTTGCCTTGTCTTCGCATCGGAATCAGTCGTCTTCTTTAAAGAGGACGAGGATTCCCCATCTGGTATGGAGGAAACCCTGGACACACTGGATACAGAAGAGGGAAAGGCGGTGTGGGACGCAGATGAGTAAGAAGAGAAGGGGCATCTTACTTCCCGCCATTTCAGTCTCCATCCTTGCTGCCGGCGGCATTGCTATTGCAGCAGGAGCATTTTATAAGGATATGTCCTATCTGCGCAGCAGCAACATCCAGATGGCAGGGGAACTTTCTCTCGTAAGGGTCGAACGGTATGTTGCCGACGGGGATATCGCTGCCGGGGATGAGATCATCTATGAAGGGGAGGGCCGGAATGTATTGCTTTCGCAAGTGTATAGCTCTTTCCCGGAAGAATATTTCATCAAGGGTGAAGCGGGATATGCGCAGAACGATATCCCGAATGGGTCGCCTATTATGAAGAGCCAGGTCGCGGAGACGGAACCGCTCCTGACCCTGGAGCCGGAACAGGTTGTTAAGGAGGTTCCGGAGTCCTTTGACATCCCGTATTCCATTACCATAAAACATCTTGATGGGAACGGCACGGAGCTGCACAAAGATACAGCAGCCGAACTAAAAGATGGCGTAGGGGAGCAGTCGTTATGGGAATTTCAGGAAACCATCGAAGGGTACTTCCTGGATAGGGTATGGATCGGCAATACAAAGGTGTTCTCGATCGGCGCTGCCAGGGTGCAGGATGGCGGCACGATGGGGATGTATTATTATTATACAGGTGAGGATGCCACAAAGAGATATGAGATTACCGGCGACATTGAAGTCCGCCTTATCTATGAAAAAGGGGAAGCCCCTGAATATACGACCACCTCTGCCTTTGCCGGTATTCCGGAAACAGAACCGGCGGAGGAAGGCGTTGCCGATAGGGATAACGGGGATCCTTCAGACGAAACGGACAGGGCGGACGAAGCTGTTGGAGCAATCGTTTTTGACGATATCGAAAATGTAGAAAATACAGACAGGGAGGATATAGGGAATGGAAAAGAAACGCCCGTCCAGGACATTAGATAAGGAAATTTATAATGCATATGCCACCACGCGCGGCTATCTGATCGTGGAACGTTCCGGAGGATGGGTGGATTTCACCTTTACAGACCACGATTATTTCCTTCTCGATGAGGGGCATATGCCGGTGGGCGATACCGCCCGGCCGATCCGGGATATTGCGGAATTCCTCGCAAGAGACAGGAGGATGGGGCTTGGAAACGAAGTTCCGTATGAAACTGCAATGACAAACTTCGTCAATACCAATCTCGACTGAAACAGGGCTGCCCGATGGGCAGCCTTTCCGGTTTTTTGCCGCTTCAAAATTTTCATATCCTGCATATTGAAAAGAAATTGGAGGTGAAACTATGGAAGAGAACAATAATTCAAAGAAACAAACGATGTTGATCTTTTGCGCTGTCTGCTACGTTTTTGTGCTGTTCGTGGGGCTTCATCTGCTCACAGTCCGCAATGCAGGGAACCAGGATATGAACATATTTGGACTTTGCCTGCTGGCTTTGGATCATATGTCAGCGCATCCATTCTCGCTTAATGGGGCTCTTACAGATGCTGGCGCAGTATTCAGTATCCTTGGAGGACTGACACTGATATTCGGCATGGTAGCAGCCTATTGCTGGACTGAATCCTCCAGCAAGGCACATGAAAATTCCACAACGGCTAAGGGAAGCGCATCCTTCAACAAGGATTTTAAGGGCTTTAAAGAGCGCTATACTGAGAAAAAGCCCTCGGAATCCCAAGGCTCCCCTGATCCTAATATCATCCTGGGAACTAACCTGTATTATGGCATAAAACAGGGGCGGAATTCCAATGTGGTCATCATGGGCAGCGCAGGTTCCGGAAAATCCTTCGGCGTCATAAAGCCGAACCTGATGCAGCTTAACACTTCGTATGTTATAACTGACCCTTCCGGGGAAATGTTCCAGGCAGAGGCAAAACTGCTCCTTGAAAATGGATATAATGTGAAAATATTTTCAACCAGTGATATGGTCCATTCAAACTGTTATAACCCATTTGATTATGTCTTTGATGAAGAGGGAAAAATCTCAGAGACCCGTGTCTCAACGATGATCAATATGTTCCTTCAAAATGCTGCCGACCTCAAAAATAACCGCGGGGATGAGTTCTGGACGAAATCAGCAAAAGCCCTGCTCACGGCCTTAGCTATGCTTCTACTCGAGTTCTTTCCACGCCAGTATCATAACATGCCTGAAATGCTCCGGCTCGTCCAGAAGGGCAGGGTGAATGAGAATGAGAGGGGCGCATCTGAGACGGAACTGGATCGGCTTTTCTCTGAAGCGAGGGCCCGGAATCCGGAGGCACATTGTCTTTCCTCATATGATACTTTTAAGCTCGCCCCGGCTCGGACTGCAAATTCCATTTTGATCTCTGCGGCGGTTGACCTTAACATGTTTAACCAGGATGAAGTACGCAACATGACAACGACCTCCTACCTCGTTAAGAACAGGAACCTGAAAGGACAGGTCAGGGAATACTTTTATGAAAACGGGGATCTGATCCGCACGGATGATAATATAGACCTGAGGACGATCGGGGACGAGAAAACCTGCCTGTTTATCAACATCCCGCAGGCAGATTCAACATATAACTTCCTAGTATCCATGATGTATTCACAGCTCTTTGAGACTTTGTATGGGCGTGCTGAAAAAATCTGCCCGAAAAAATACATCGTGCTTGACAAGACTGGAAGCCCGGTGCTGACTATGCTGGACTCCAGGGAGGATGCTGATAAGGCAGTTGAGCTCTATAAAAATGCAGAGATCACAGAACGTAATGAAAACGGGAAAACGGTCTTTTATCTCTACAACCGCAATGCGGAAAAGAAATTCTGTATCCCTGGCTATGGAAGAGGGCTTATGAAAAGGGTTCATTCCCGGAAGGCCGGAGAGGAGCTCAAGAAGCGCCTGGAGGGATGCGAAGTAGTGCAGGGAAGGAACAGGCTGCCTGTCCATGTGCAGTGCCTGCTTGATGAATTTTCCAATATCGGCGCGATCCCGGATTTCCCACAGAAACTTGCCACTATGCGTAAGTATGAGATCTCATGTATGATCGTCGTCCAATCCCTGTCCCAGTTAAAGAACAGGTATGATAAACTGTATGCTGACATCCTTTCGAATTGCGATTGCACGATCTTTTTGGGATCGACTGACCCGGAAACCTGTAAGTATATTTCACAGGATCGTCTGGGAAAACGTACGATCAGGATTGAGAACAGGTCACGGAGCCATTCCGGCGGGAAGGGAAGCCGGTCTTCATCATCCTCATACAATCTTGATTCAAGGGATCTTGCAACACCTGATGAGGTTTCCAGGCTGAAAAAGGACATGAGTTATGTCATGGTAAGCGGCGAAAAGCCTTTCCTGGTCAAAAAGTATAAGGCGAGCGACCATCCGAACTGGAAGAGGACAGGAGATGTGGACAGCAAAATGATGATGTTCGCTGAAAATTTGGTCGTCTGCCGTGAGAAGAAAAGCAGCAACGATTCTGATGCCGATGCCATGGTGCGGGCGATCACAGGCGGTGTCAGCGCGACAAATGAAAACGGGAAGCCAGCTATTTCGAATGCTAAGAAAGTCAGCAATATGCAGGCTGCGACGGGTGGAACAGGATCTGCAAGCCCTGTAGCTGAAAAGAATGGGTTTGGCGAGGGCGCCATTGCGGCGGATGAGGGCTGGAATGGAGATGACCTGGATTCCCCATATATAGATATGGACAGCCTTGCCAGTAATGTATCCCGTCCTGGAAAGAGGACGACGTAAGGGCATATTCCTACTTATTTATAAAAAAGATCGATCATTAACAGGGTCTGTGGCTCAGGCCCTGTTCTTTTTTTCCATTTTCCAGACAATTCAAGAAAAAAAGTGTTTCAAATAATCCAGAAATCTCATATTTCCCAAGAAGCCTAAGCGGTTAAAAGTTTCATCAAAGGAAAGGAGGAAGCCAGGATGGAAGATCCTGGCGAAAAGAACATGGTTAATACTGCTTGTGCAACCAGACCCGCCGTGAGAGATGTTATCCACAGCTTCAGGGCAGGTACAAAAAAATTAAAGGATAAGGCGACAGCACTTGCGCTGACCGGGCTGCTGGCTGTAGAGATGGCTCCGGTGTATGCTACTGATGCAGGTACAGGGACAAGTGACATTCCTGATGTCACCATCGCACAGGACGTTGACACGGCTGCGATCTTCGGCAAGCTCCTGGGAATTGTGATCTGGATCACCAGGTTTATTGGCGCCTTCCTGCTCCTGTGGGGCATCGTTATGTTTGCGCTGTCGCTCAAGAATGACGAGCCTGAAAGCAAGACTAAGGCCATCATGTCTTTCGCAGCCGGTGCTGTGCTGCTCGCGCTGGAGACCATCCTTAAGGCGGCCGGCATCATCAGCTGACCATTACATTTCTGCATGCTGCGGAATTTCATTCCCGCAGCATGCAGGAGCTGCGAAAGGAGGTTGAGTGGCTTCTGGGCTTGAGTGCTTAATATGACCTGCCCAGTCACGAAATATTATGATCCAAACAATAATACAGTTGTATATCATTGTTAAATCATCAGGTTATGGGCTTTTATATGCGGTAGCAAAATCTTTATGTACCTGGAATAACGGAAAATCCCTTGAAATAGTATCGACTGTTTACGATTTCATGATGCCATTAGGCCTAAGCCTTGCATTGTGTCTTGCAGTTGTTGAAATCATGGATGCCATAACGAGATCTGGGACAAACAATGTGACCGTCGAAGTGGTCATAATGCCTTTGATAAAATTCGGGATCGCTTATCTGGTCATTTCGAATGGCATTGAGATCATATCCACGGTATTGGGCGGCTCCAATGCTTTTTGCGATTGGGTAGATGCAGAAATCGGTTCTGTAACACCCATTGAACTCAGTCCGGAGTCTGGTATTTTTAACGGGCTTCTGACAAAAATATTATTTGAATACATTCCTTCTTTTGTATCTCTGCTTTCGCAGATCATTGCTGCGCTTGTCATTGGTGTACAGCTTGTGACGATCCGCCTGGAGGTTCTTGTCAGGGCAATGTTTTTCCCCCTTGCAGTTGCTGATGTGTCCTCTAAAGGGGCTTCCGGTTCGGGGATGAGGTATATCAAGAACCTTTTTGGCTGTATTTTCCTCCTGGGTTCTATCCTCATTGTGATCAAACTCGTATACATGATCTCTGCTGATCTGATGATAGATTTCGGGAGTACCGTGTGGTCTTCATTTTCTCAGTTAACAGTAGAAGGCTTAACCGAAGGAGGCTTAAAGCTTGTAAATATGTTATATATGGTGGTATTCAATGGCTTGATCGGGCCATTTGCCTGTATCAGCGCTATCTCTACAGTAAAGTCCATGATCCGTGAAGTATTCTCATAAAGGAGGAGGGAAGCAAAATGATGGAAATACCTGTACCCAAGGATATCAGGGAATATGAGCCGACATTGATCGGGCCGTTCACAACGAGGCATATCATCTGCATCGGGGTAATGATCGCCCTGGTTTATGGC
>OEQQ01000072.1_pt1 | contig 25523 bp, 28 predicted proteins | sample 1539741 | NCBI WGS metagenome assembly OEQQ01 (sample SAMEA3891876, study PRJEB23780) | metagenome | biome: terrestrial biome; feature: animal house; material: Caecal content | place: Italy | collected 2015-05-05
GTTCATTTTATCGTTGACTGGCTCGGCTGGCTTTGCGATTTATAAACTCATGGCTTTTTCAGCCCATTTGCTGTCTTTCAGAATTGCTCTTCCGACACCTATAAGGTCTGCTTTTTTTTGTTCTAGCAGTATCTCAGCCGTTTCTACATCGACAATACCTCCTGTTAGAATAACAGGAATAGAAACGTTATCCTTGATTGCCTTTGATAATTCATCAAAATATCCCTGTTTATGTGAGGTGGGGTTAATATATCCACAAAAACCGCCGGATATATCCATAAAATCAATTCCGGCTTTTTCAAATTCTCTTGCGGCAAATATGCTGTCCTTTATTGTGCTTCCGTCTGTCATATAGTCGCAAGCCCCTAATCGCAGTGCAAGCGGATAATCATTTCCCACCACTTCACGAATGGCATGAATGATTTCCAAATGTAATTTTATCCGTCCGTTGATTGTATCTCCGGTATATTCATCTTTTCGTTTATTTATTAACGGAGAATAAAATTGATTGAGCAAATATCCATGAGCAGAATGTATCTCTACTCCGTCAAAACCGGCTTTCTTTGCTCGTAGTGCTGCCTTTGTAAAGTCGTCCACCACTTTTTTAATGTCTGCCACACTCATTTCTTTCGGCAAGGGCATTGTTAGGCTTTCTCTTGGTGCTGTCATGCTGTCTTTTGGCATTCTGATAGCACTTGCACTAAGCTGTTCCCGTCCGCTTACATCAGGCGTTGTTGCTGCACCTGCATGGTTAATCTGTGCCATGATTTTTGTGTCATTCTTATGCACGATTGATACAATCTCCTGTAATCCTCGAATATCGCTATCATCCGAAATGGATAGCTGCCCTTTGCTGGCTTTTCCCTCTGGGCTTACATAACTGTGTTCTGCAATAATTAAACCGATATATCCACCAGCGGATTTTTCGGCATAGTAAGCTAAAGTCTTTGATGTGGCTTTTCCATTCTCATCCGCTTTAGATATTGCCATTGGCGGCATGACAAGACGGTTTTTAAGTTCCATATTTTGAATTTTTAGGCTTGTGTTTAATAAACTCATATTTACACCTCGTTCGTTTTTCTTGATTTCTGTAAGTATAACATGATATAATCAATAAAGATAGAACGCACTTTTAAGGTATATACTATCAAAAAGGAGAGTATTAAATTGGAACATGAAGAATTTTTTTGCAAAGAGGTTGATGTTCGCCCCTTTGCTTATGCGATTTCTTTAGTAGACGGAAAATGGAAAATGCACATTTTGTTTTGGCTGTGGAAGAAAGAAACATTGAGATACGGCGAATTAAAACGTGCATTAGGAAAGGTAACACATAAAATGCTTTCAAATCAGCTAAAAGAGTTAGAAGCCGATGGAATTATTATTCGCAAAGAGTATCCGCAAGTTCCCCCAAAAGTAGAGTATAGCCTATCAGAAGTAGGGAACACCTTGATGCCCGTTCTTCAGCTATTCTGTAAATGGGGGTATGAACACGTTCCGGACGATTGGACGTTATAAAGTGAAAACATCACTGTATGCTAAAGTGCTATACAGTGATGTTTTTATTACGGAATGGTAGGCGGTTGTCTATCAAATTTTTGTGTGTTACTTTACCGCACATGAGCATTTGCTCATGGCTCATATCCACTGTATGAAACAAGCGGCGATACTCCTACTTAGGATGTTGTGGTCAAGCGTTTTTGTAACACTTGTGGCTAAAAAATATCGCTTGGCAGCTATGCTGCCATTCGTGCCTCGTATGGTGTGCGATAGCCGTTGAAGCAGTGGGGGCGTATATGATTATAGTCAACGTATGCAAATTCTTCTACTTTTTGATAGAGTGCTTCTTCTGTTGCGAATTCGTATAAGTTTGTACACTCGTTTTTCAAAGTGTTGAAGTATCGCTCCATCGGTGCATTATCATACGGATATCCTGCTTTGCTCATACTCTGTGTCACATGTACCGATTCACAGAATTCGTTAAATGCTTTCGATGTATATTGCGATCCCTGATCTGAATGCAGAATGAGTCCCTCTTTGATGGCGGGCTGGGATTCCAGTGCTTTCCGAAGCGTCCGGATCGCAAGGTCACTGGTCATATTGCGGTCCGTAATGCTGGCAATCACACTCCGGTCATGTAAGTCTATAATGGTGCAGTTATAGCGTACTTCATGATTTGCAAGGAACAGACAGGTAAAATCCGTACACCATTTCTGGTTGATTTCATCCGCTGTGAAATTCTGCTTCAGCTGATTATCGAATACCTTATGCGGTTTTCCATGTTCATATCCCGGCTTCTTTGGGCAGACGATGGAACGGAGGCCAAGCTCCGTATTCATATATTTATGAACCGTAACGGCACTATAAGAATAGCCTTTGCGTTCCAGATAGACTCTCATGCTCCGATAACCGTCGACACCATTGTGAGAATGATAAATCTCCTGGATCTGTGCCCGTACTTCGGCTTTCCGGGCATAATAATCCGCCTTCCGGTGTTTCCGGTAGTTATAATATGCATTGGGACCGATTTCAAGCTCATAAGTTCTGCTTCGTTCAGAGTATTAGGATTGATATCGGCTTTGGTTTGGCATTCTTCGCTTAATTCTGCACACCACTTGGAGATGCTGGCTTTCGAAACGCCATATTCTGCAGTGATGCTTTTGTAGGTGCGTCCTTCCTCCAGATGGAGACGGACAATCTTTTTCTTAAATTCTGGTGTGTAATTCTGTGGCATAATAAGTACCTCTTTTCTTTGTATGATTATTATATCTTATTAGCCACTTCTGTTACAACTTTAGTATAGCACAACATTCTTTACTGCTGTAGGCTTAGGCTTTCTTCCTGCCATTGGAATCCCCTCCTTCCTTAATTTTTGCATAAGAAAAGCCCTGAAGGATTTCTTTCCCTCAAGGCTTTGTTACATGCTATCTAACATATTACTTTATGTATTGCAAATCTCCGTTCCGCAACATCTGAAACTTTTCATCATATATTTCATCAAACACTTGTTTAATCGGCACACTATCTCGTTGGTGACCAGATATCGACCAAACCTTATATTCCGTCTGATTCTTCAAAAACGCAGCTAAATGATCGTAATATTCCTGCATTTCAGATTTTCTCTTTCCCATCTTCATCAGCTTATAGAATACACCCAAGATACTGACACAATGAACTGGCGTTTCTAAACTCGCAATACTCTGTCTTGCTTTAAAATCATCTGAACAGAATAGATACACCCGATTCCCATACATAATCTTCATCATTTGAATTAAGACATAAGTCTTTTTCTCACCCAGGCCCATTTTATGCGGAACACTATCATCACATTCCTTTAATGCCGTCAAAAATGCCTCAACATCGTTTAAGTTCTCCATCTCATTCAAAGAACCATAATATTGTTCATAAAATCCCGCATTAAATGTATCGCAACTTATTTCCAACAATTCTAAATATACGTTTGTTGCCTCTTCTCCGTATAACGTTCCTAGCTCGCTTACAATCTCCCGATCCGTATACAATTTCACTTTTCCGGCTTTAATTTTCTCTTCAAGCCAAGGATTCGGATCTGGATTCAGTTCATGTCTGCTCAGTTCTTTCTTTATCATTTCATGACAGAAAAACTCATACTCCGCAAACTCCATTACAAAGTCTGTCAGCGTATGATTTTTTGCATTTCTTGCTAAATGTGATTTATACAAAAAGTCAGTATCCAGCAAGGCATATTTTTTGTCCATTTCCATAGGCACTACCTCACTGTTTTCTTAAACTTTTCATAATTTCACTCAATCTGTTCTTATCACTTGCTAACCGTTCATCGCGAACAGCATCCAACTGCTCCACATCATATATCAATTCTGATAAGCTTCCAAATCTAATGAAATCCTTAGGTATCTCCTGCCAGCGCGCAGCTTTTCCCGTAAGTTCCATTTGCCTGCAAATTTCTTCTTCTTCAACTTGCAAAAGTTTCTTTGCAGCTTTAACATCAATCTTGTCTTCCTCCAAGAGACGAAGTACCGCTGCCTTATAAGGAATTGCAAAAATGTCCATTATCTTAAGCACCGTCTGCACTGAAATATCTTTATATGATAAATTGTACACATCCGTCTGCTCATCAAGCCGCTCCTTTGGAGCCAGTAAAATAGCTGCAAAAGCATTTGCTTCCATATCCTCAATCTCTTTTGCTTCTTCATCTATAATACCAGATTCCAAAATTGACCCGGATTGTAATAATGCGGAATCATGCTCCTCGAAATAGCAATAAATATGATACAATTCATGTGCTGCTGCAAATATCTGCTTTGATAATGGCAACGCAGAATTAACCATAACAAACATTCGTCCTTTACGAATGAAAGTACATGCACACAAATCGGCATCTCCAATAGGATATCGCAGCATATCAAAGGGCATATCATGTCGTGCCACATAATTCTCCAACACGTTGAAGATATCATCTTGAATAATATTATTCTTATTATAGATCGAATTAAAACTTGTTGCACATTCGCTTATTTTTGTATATTTCTTTCTGTCTTTCATATAAAGACTATTATCCAAAACTCGGCACATAGTTCTAAACCTCCCATGGTTTCATCATTTCCTCAGCGTTTTCACGAGTACGTGCATAAAAGCAAATAAGATTTGCAATCTCATCTGCAATTCCCAGTCCATCCCTTGCTTCCTGAGATTCCACCTTTCCCATAAAAGCCTTTACCGCATTCGTTTCTACAGCCACTGCTGGGCATTTAACAAGATTCTCCATGGAAGTACCCAGAAACTCCGAAATTTTCTGCAGTTCAATTGCATTAATCATCCTTCCACCGGTAAGCATCTTGCTTATCACTTGCTTGGACACCCCGAGATAGTCCGCAAGATCAATCTGCTTTTTTCCGTTCTGTTTCATAATGTTCACTATATTATTGCTAATAATCTCGCTTGCCTTTACCATCATCGTTACCTCCAACATAATTCAAAGCATTTTCTCTCTTCTACACTTTCATTATATTCGTAGTATCGGAAAAAGTCAACTTTTCCTTAACTCTCTTCCTTTGTTTTTCTCGATTTTGTCCCTATATTCGTAACACTTTTGGATTTAATAACATTGAAACAGCACTGTGGAACTTTTCGATAACATTGCGAAAACTCCCTTTTTACAATGATAATATTATTAGTTTTTCTAAAAAAGATACCTGCAATGACTTTTGAACATTGCGATACATTGCATAGTAATGTCCCCCCGTCTTCCATTTCGCGATTTTACGCAGAAGAGGGGGCGCCGGTCTTGGAGCCTAAGGCCTGTAGAGATTCAAATACCCCCTACCCTCGCTCTCAAAACTTGTACTCCACATATCTGTCTTCAGTCATTGTCTTTACATTATGATGATGCTCACATAAAGGCTGCCAGTTCCCACGATCCCAGAAGAGTTTCTGGTCTCCACGGTGTGGAATGATATGATCCACAACTGTAGCCATCGTGATATGCCCTTCTTCATAACACTTCACGCAGAATAGATTGCTCTCTAAAAACTTTTTTCTCTCACGCTGCCCTTGGCACCATAGCCACGCTCTGCTGCATGAGCTCTGTCCTTTGTATGTAAAGGCTTATGTTCCTCACAATACATCTGACCATATGGAATCAATTCTGCACAGCCCGGATGCTTGCACGGTATATTCGGTCTTCTTGGCATATACACCCCCTACTCAAAAATAAGTTTTCTTATTGTCGCGGTGCTCCTCAAATGCTCGTGCAAGCACGGCATTTTCATCGCTACTCGCGCAAAATAATTCGAGCCCTGAAGGATTGCTCCCTCAAGGCTTTTCGTTTTGTCCTACTTTCGACACTATCACATTAACATATATACTTATGCCATGTTGGGACAAAGTGTGCCAACTTTATTCCGGTACGATAAAATTGTTAAGTGCCGATGCGTGAATACGATGTACGGTTCTGTATGATACATTCAGGTCATAGGAGATATCTTCCCAGTTCTCGTTTTTCAGATAACGATATTTTAAAAGAAGTCTTTCCTCTGGATTCTCCATACTTTCAATTGCTGCATTGATTGCTGCACGAAGATCCACCAGTCTGTTTATCTTTGCATCAATCTTCTGCTCATACTCCCATATCTTTTCAATGGTCTTAAGGAATGGTGCTTCCAGATTTCTATTCGGATTCGTACCAATCTTTTCTCCATAAGAACATCCTTGAATCGTACCTCTCATTTCACGAAGCTGTTCCAGCTCCTTCACCTCAACCTGTATCTGCTTATCCAACAGATATGCCTGCTTCAAATATTCCTTAGCTGTCATAAGCCACCTCCGAAAAGTTATTTCCCTCGGATTTACTCTGATTGTCTTATTTCGTCCTGAAGCTTACGGATTAAGAATTCTCCATCAACCGTAGTCAGCTGTTAATACCACGGACTTCTGAAAAACTTCTCAATCTGTAAAGCCTCATCTATCGCTGACTTGCTTTTGGGATTACGCTTTATCTTTTTGAGTGCGGCTCTGTAATCAGCAACCGCACTAAGGATAATTGCATTCGCAAGTCTTTCATATGGGTCTTACCATTCACAGGATGGAACAGGCGATTGTAGCCATAAGGACACTCTTCACACTTAACTGCTATGGTTTTCTTCTGTCCAGGTTCTCCTGTGTAATCAGGATTCTTTAATCTGAGCGGACAACGCATGCTCTTTCCGTTGCTACCACAGATTTCACAGCGATTTTCCATTCTGTACTGGCTTTCCTGTCTCCACTCTTCCTGCTTCCAGTCCTCATAAACCTGTACGCTCTCCTCGGAGCTGGTATCAACTTCAAACTTGAATGCCGGTACCCATTCACCTTCAACACGCATTCTGCTGATTTCAACACCAACTTTAGTCTCGGCTGCAGCAGCTTTGAACTGTCTGATTCCTTCCTCTGTTGTCTGTACATACAGATACTTCTTACCTTCTTCTACATTTACTCTGGTTTCCATTTTTTGTCCTTTCTGCTGTGTGCTTTCACGCCACAGGCGAGGACAAGAGCTGACCAGAGCTGCTGATAATGCCGTAACAAAAATGGACGCACGACAATAAAGCGGGAATAGTCACTGTTTTCGCACTTCACCTACTTCGAGTGTTGTTTCGAAAATCAGTATTCTTATCCTCGCCTTGTAGTCGCGCGCCCACAGGCTTTGAAATAAATTATTGTTATTGACGGATCATAGGTTCAGCCGAACCTTTATCTATGAGAACTGCTGTTGCAGGTATCTCCTAACTTTCAAAGTATTAATTCTCTTTGTAGGAAATAAAAAACCACCTGATTCATCCCAGAATCCAATGACACAATCATCTATGTCATCGAGTCCTGCAGGACGCATCAAGTGATCTGCGAATTACTCTCGTTATTTATCTTACATTAGTATATTGAGCTGCATACTGTGCATAAATCGGAATTTTTTGATTACCACACAATCTGCATCTTATATTCAAGATGTCTCCATCCTGAAGCGGCTTTGGTGTCGCTGCAGCAAAGCAATTCGCTTTGGCAGGACACTTGGTAATGTATGGACAACGATATTCAACAACATCTCCTCTCATTGCCTCTACTGGCGGCATAATAAATTCTCTTCCAAACATTACCTGCAAATCCTGATAAGTATGATTACTGCTTACAATAGGCCTCACCTCCTTAAAAATATTCAAAATAAAATGCCGAAGCAAATCCTCCACCTCCTGTGAAGAAATATACCCCGGCATGATGACCTCGTGCTAAAACGGATCTGAGCTCGTTACACTATGCTGTTTTCTTATCAGCCGCAATCAGACCATTAATCATCCTGCAGGCTTCTCTCTTTTCTTTACCCGTCATCTTCTTCCAGATTTGGTAAAGGACATCGGATACCTTGATCTTCAGTATTTTACTATGTCCTTTATTGTCACTGCATTTTACACTTAGATACAGCGCATCGGGTTCTCTTATAAGATCAAAGGTTCTGTCTTGATTGCAATTTTTAATTTCTGCTATCTTTCCCATAAAACCTCCTACTGAACCATTGCTGGTAACTCTTCGCTTGTAGCATTTGTTGAGTTTTTGATAATTTCCCTAACTTCGTTAACCTCAGCATCGGTCATTTTTTCTCCCATAACCATATAAAAAATTACCATTCCCGCAGCTCTTATTGACTCTTTGCCTGTAATTACTTTTTTCTTCTTTGCCGGAATTACAAGTATATTAAACCAAACAGAGTTATCCATAGACCAATCTACTTTATCAAGCTTTCGGACTACATCAGCCCATACCAACCCTTTAATCTTTGCGAAGTACGCCACATAAGCAAGTGCCATATGCGTAACTGGCTTCATAAGAAGATTATCTTCCCTTAACTGTGATATCGGTTTATCCAACTTTGTAAGTTCCAAATATTCTTTGTATACTGACATTCCTTCAAGTAGTTGCCTCCAAAAATCGGTATTCTCATCAAATACCTCTTCAATAGCCTCATCATCGCTTGGCATTGTCTTTGCAGACCAGCCTCTGTCTTTAGAAATTGTTTCTGCAATTGTATATAGAGCACTGACTGTAGTAAGCTGTTTACTTCTCTGTGAAAGAGTATTACTACTCCAATTCACAAGTTCATTCCTACCAATCTTGTGCAAGACTTCTCCCTCTGCAAAAAGCCTACGAGCAATACTAGCATACACATCGTCATCTGCAGTTATTATGTTCTGACCACGTCCTGTCTGCCTTGCGTACTTATTCACCTTATTAAAAATTTTTCTAATTTTAAGGTTATTCTCATGCTTTACAAAAATAACGCTTACTTCTTCCTCTGCAAGTTCCGGATGAGGTTCAAGCGCCATCATCTGTGGAGTCATTTTCTTATTTCCAAGCATCGCTACCGAAATAGCACTAGAACCCTTAAGACATAATTTCATTGCCAATAGCCGGTGCTGGCCATCGAGGGCAATTAAGCGCTCCTTACCAGGTAATGTTAAGAATCCTGCATTCTGCAATGCAATATTATGTGCTGCAGCAAGTTTTTCTTGATCTACAAATTTGGTAATAGGTTCAAAAATAACATCATCGTACCCTGTATAAATATCCACTATAAGGCTTCCAAAGAATCTATCTTTATCTTCAATGAAATACGGACAAATTTCATATACGACACGATTTATGTCTGGCTCCCTCTGCATCTTTTCATCAGGAGTCATATCCTTCCATTCAGGAAGTTCGGCTGCTAGTCCTACCGTGTTTACCAGATCTTCTACTGTCATTTTGGCTGTATAGTATTCTGTTGAGCCTAATTTAGCTTTTTGCACCCATAATGTTTGCATCTCGCACCTCCATGTTTGTCATAATTGATTTCTGATTATACTATACGCTTTTTGTGTTTCATTGTCAACAATGAAGTTATATGTTTTTGCAAAACATTTTTACATATATAAAAACAAAGGTGCTACCCTCTGTCTAATAAATACATGTTTGTCAAAAACATTTTCACTATTTATCCTGCAGAAGCCTCTGCTATACCAATTACTTCGCAATCTATTGGGGATTGAATACTCTCTTTAATAGAATTTTATGCGTAAATCCGCCCCGTTCGTTGGCCTTTTTCTGTCGTAATTTCTCTAATTCTGCAAGAGAATAACCGCTTGCCTCCTATCTATAAACGGATACTACAAGTAAACATATTGCCCTTTATCAGGGCCAAAGGTATCACAGAAAAGTTGTATAAATTTTTCTTCAGCTGAACTGTTCCCCGCATATACTTCATTCTTATTCATAGTCAGCCTTTCTCCTACACAAATATCAAATTCTAATATTTTCTTTGATACCACTCATCTTAGCATAACTCCACATCCGCTCTAGCAATCCATCATAGTAACCATCGAATTCTACTCGTATAGTAGGATTCGTAATTACTCCACCTACAACAGTAGCATTCCTATTACCTATTTTGACGATGAAGTCTCGGCTTACTAAACTCCCGCTTTTCTTCAAATTGCATTTAGGACACGCAAGAACAAAATTCCAAAGATTATCATTTTTTACAAATGTCCACGGAATAAAATGATCTACGTGCACATTTTTATCAAGCTTCTTCCCACAATAGAAACATCTGTCCTCTTGAAACTCATTAAAAAGAATATCCCGATACATGGACAAGTCTTTACGCTGTGGTGTAGCCATGTCAAGTTTCTCTAAAACCCTTATCAACGCATCATCGTCATTAATCTTTTCTAAGAATCTTGCCCAAGCATAATAATTTAGCTTCTCTATTTCCATTTTGTATTTGGAAATGAAACGATGTGCACCCTCGCTTAAGAAGATTCCATTACCTCTCAAACTGAAAGCATACAGTTTCCCTTCAAAATCGTTATATAGTGCTCCAACTACACACTTTTTACACTCTGCAGTCACATTATTTGTGATTACATCTTGCTCCATATTGCTTAGAGATTGAAATCCGACATTCTCCGGTATTTCATAATTTTCTACTGCAGCTTTTATTATAAGTTCAATTTTAGAATACTCCGACTTGCCATTGTATGACATTTGTTTCAACTTATACTTATTGACAAGATTCCAGTAATTCTCAGCAAATTTAAGGAATATCTTTTCGTAGGAAAGAAAAAGTCCATTTCCATCATCATGCACATCATATATTTGATCACATATAGATTTTATAAGTCCAAACTTATACGTATTTGTTTTCCTGCAAGCATCCGAGAATACATAGTTAAATAAAGACCAATATTCGTCATCACTAACTTTCAATTTCGTTAAGATACCTTCTCTTAGGTTCCATCCGGGCATATATATCACCGCCTATGTTTCAGCCAACTTTGCTATTTTATAGAAACTAGCAATCCATTTTACCAAAGTTCTTATGTCCTCTTCCGTATTGTATCTACCTATTGAAATTCTTACAGAAGAATCAATTTCTATCTCATCCAGTCCCATTGCTAACAATACATGTGATCTATCTTGCGACTTAGAATTACAAGCAGAACCGATAGAAATACAGATATCATGCATATCCAGTATATTCAAAAGACCTTCCCCATCAATACCAGGGATTGAAATATTTAAAATGCCTGCCGCTCTACTTGAGCTATCACCATTAATACAGAATTCTATTTTCTGCTCTGTTAGGAGTGTACGCAACATGCTATCAAGCTCAGAAATATGATTATGAATACTTTCCATATTAGCAACATTATCTTCAAGTGCTTTTGCCATGGAATAAATACCAGCTACATTCTCCGTACCAGATCTCATGCCCTTTTCTTGCCCGCCGCCAACTATATATGGTGCTATGGAACATCTCTTACTGATGTATAAGAAACCAATTCCTTTAGGCCCATTAAACTTGTGTGCACTTGCAGATAACAAGTCAATTCCCATTTCTTTTACATCAATTTTAATGTGCCCAACCGCCTGCACTGCATCAGTGTGAACTAGAGACTCTGGATTGGACTCGTGTACCTGTCTTGCAATTTCTGTAATATCCTGAATACTACCCACTTCATTATTCTGAAGCATAATAGAAACTAAGGCAGTTTTCTGATCTAAAGCTGCCGACAATTCTGGAATGCTAACCAAGCAGTTATTATCCACAGACAATAACTGCACATTCTTCCCAAGCAATCTCTGATTTTCCGCTGGATGCAAAATTGCATGATGTTCCACAGCTGAGGTAATAATTTTTTCCACTTTATCCGAAGCCTTAGTCATAACCCAGTTATCACTTTCTGTTCCGCATGAGGTGAAAAATATTTCCTCTGGCTCAGCTCCAATGCAATCGGCAATGATTTTTCTTGATTCTTCAAGAAGCCTCTTCGCCTGCCTTCCAAATCCATATGCTGATGAAGGATTTCCATATATATTTGCAGAAACCTCCATTAATGCACCCAAAGCGGCTTCGCTCATTGTAGTTGTAGCTGCATTATCTAAGTAAACCATTACAATCCCCTTACTTTTATATCAGGCATTTTGTCTGTAAATTCTCTGTCTATAGCTGACAACTGCTGTCTGATAATTTTTCTCTTCTCAAACGCCGGATCAAAACATACCAACTTAAATTCCTGCGGAGAAATATCAGAAGCACTTCTAACATGAGGATAAAGTAATTTTAAATATGCTGAACACATCTTTATGACAGCATTTGTATCTCTTGTATCTGCATTCCTAGGAATATCCAACAGTTCCTTAACTATCGCACTATAAAATGACTGCGTTCTGATATAAGAAAGTATCTCTGAAAAATACTCAACATTCAAAGAATATCCATTTAACTTTAAGTCTTCACTAATTCTTGGCAAATACCATCCTTCAATAAATCCATGAAATCTATCTATTAATGCATGATCCTGGAATGCTTCCGGTAACTCTTCAAAATAGTGATTATTCAGAGGTCTTCTGTTGGAATCCAAATCAATATTTCCAAGCAAGATTATTCCTGCCAATGAAGTCTGTTTTGATTTTCCTACAGTAAAAGCTCCTTGTTCCATATAGTTCTTTAATGCACCCTGTATTTCTTCCGGATTATCAAATGAAATTGTTTTAACCTCATCCAATGAAACAAATTCATAAGAAGGAATAATACCAGGTGTATTTCTACTCATATCATAGAACAATTTTGCTCTGGTAATCTTACCGCCACTTATTTGCCATCCGTGCTTCGAAAGGTTATTAAAAATGTATGATTTACCAGTACCCTTAGGTGCCAGTTCTATCATATTAAGATTTGGTTCAACAAAAACAAGTAATCTTGTTAGGAACAACAATTTCTGATCCAATGACTCAAATGAAGTTGAATTTGGATTATACTCCATATTACTGATAAGGAAATCAACCCACTCTTCAAGATCAAAGCGTTCTCTTGCCCGGCAGTAATAATCAAAGTCAGGTCTATATGGACTAAAAGGCTTAAATTTAACCATTTCAGCATAGCCTTTTACCTTACCATCCGGTTCAACATACTGCATAGTTACAACACCCCAGTTTTCTCCCTCTTTAAGGAGCCCCTGCTGACGTGCCAAATATGGTGATACTCTTCCCTCATCATTCTTAATTCCTATATCTGGTATTTGAAAACGGTATTCCCCACTTTTAAGATCCGATTCAAATATTATTCTTGCCAGGATCTGAATCACATCACCATTTAATAACCGGCTCCTTATATTGCTATCCTTCGTCGGAATATGCTTATCAATAAAGTTATATAATCCTTCTGTATCGATAGTATCATCGTTAGAAAACTTCTTAATAAGCCAATCCTTTATAAACGAAGGAACATTTACACCTGAAAACAGGCTATATCTGTCAGGAGTCTTATGCATTGACTCTTCAGGAAATATGTCTTTTATTTTTTCATCTAAATTAGTCATCGAATCCATCATCCTCCATCATGTTTTTCTTAGCTTTGTTAACGACATGGAATTTATATTCCCCACCTGCAATAGTCACTTTTATATCCTGCTCCTTACCAGATGATAATTCAGCGGAATACATTCCACTATCAGCTATTAATTGATGTTTAGTTCCATCAGCCTCAATAACATATGCTTCCTCTGGATCAGGAATAATTGCAAATATTACTTTCTTATCCAGACCAGTAACCTCAAGTTTATCGTCCACAACTTTATAAATCACCTTTTTATGACTAGTCTGTGGACCTGCAACAATTACAGGAACAAGCATTTCCTCAACCGTGGCACCACCATGATTCTCATATTTAGGTCTGTTATATAACGAAGTCTCATTAAGAGAGATAATATAAGGATTGCCCGGTTTTCCTTCATCTTCATAAACGATGTAATCCATGGTATCTGTATACTCATTTTTCGAAGTAATCTTACAGCACCTTCCTTCATGATCCGATTCATCAAAATTATATTTTTTCTTGGTTTCAGTCCACTTTGCCCGGGCTGTGGCACCATGGTCTGCCGTAATCAGAATCTTCTTGCCGACAGATTCCTGAACTATATCTCTAACTTTTTCTTCTAATATATCAAAAGCCTTTCTCAGATTTATTGCCGACTTGTAAAACTCTCCATGAATAACTTTCTGATCAAAATCAAGGAACCATTCTTTGTGTCCAATAGATGCCAGGTATTTTTTATTAACATCTGTTATAGAAGGTAAATGACAAGAAGCATAATCGCAATACTCAACTTCATATCCGTTCATAACAAGTAAATCTATAATAAGCGGTGTATATTCTGCCCCAACACCATCTAAAACATAAATATCAGTATTACCAACATACGGCGCAATTAGTGTTTCTTGTCTCTGAAGTTCATAATACATACTGTAAAGGTTTGTAGAATTTGCACATCCGCTCGAATAATACTGCTGGAGATACGGGTTATCTGAATCTGCAACCTTGCTCTCTCTATAGGCTTTTAAATAGTATTTCCACTCATTTTTTCCTTCTATTTCATCCTCTCCTCTTCCAAACAAATAAGAATAAAAAGATGGATATACAGACTTTATTTCATCCTTATCCAAAACACTATTTTTATATAGATTAATAACAAATTCTTTTTCAGTATTGCTCAGGCCGGTAAAAGCAGGCTTAAAAATCTTGATATAATACGAGAGAAGACGATTTCTCATATCCTCTATCGCTTGACCATATTGTATGCTCAACTCTACCAAACATATTTCAGATGCATTACTATTCACAGGAATGCTTATGCTTAGTTCCTTAGATAGTCCCTCACATATAACTTCTTGTATTTCTTTTTCCGGCGTAATTGATTCTGCGTATTTATTAAGTTCCTTAATTATTCTAACTCTTTCTTCTAATTGAACAGGATTACTCAACCAATATCCCTGTTGCCAGATGGTTATCAGATACTCTTTTTTAGAATTTGTTTTAAGCACCTTAAATACTCTTGCAAGAAAAGACATAGGATAAAAAGCTGCCACATAGCATCTAATAAACCATTTTTCATATTGTGAGTCTGACGTAAGCCATTTTCCGGCAATAGCATAAATTGAATTAACATCCACACCTAATACCGTTTGTGCCAACTCATGCAGTCCTTTTCCTGAAGACATCTTAGTATATTCAACGCATAACTGATCCCAATATGCTGCATCTGCATTACTGTACGGGAAACTAATACTTAAATCACAAGCCTTTTCCAGATACTCCTTCGCATTATGAACAACATCAATTTGAAAAGCATTATCTGGCGAAGCCTTCTGTTGCCACTCATACAGACTTTCTGAGCAGCACCAGATTGGGGAACTGAAGTCCAACACTTCAGACGATCTCCACAATCCAAGCCATTCTACGCTTGAAGTAATTTTATTTTTCGTAATATGTTCTGAGTATTCATTAGATACAAAACATACCCTTCTATTCTTACCTGTAAGCTCATAATCTGAATTTAAAAACGGATCAAGCAAATCTTTTCTGGCAAAGCTACTCTGCAGCACTTTATACACATTATCCATCATAGAAAAACATATAAAGATAATTCTTCTTTGAGACGCATTTTTACCAGAAATGACAGAATTTTCTATATCAAATAGTGAAAGTACCGTGGATTCAATATCTTTTCTAGAATAAAATCTAATCAGTTCTGAAAAACCCAAGACATATGTATCCCTGTCTTTCGCAGAGTATTCCTTAATAACATGGATGAACTTAGTCTTCGTCATCCAACCATCATCTTTCTTCATAAGATAATCACTCAGATCCAGAAGTTCTCCGTTTCCGGCTTTCACCAATTCCTGAATATCTTCCTGAATATGATTATTCATTTCCATAAACAGAAAACGCACTGGATATCTACGATATGAACTTGTACTCTTATTTTTATCTTCTAAGATTTTTTGCTTGATTGCTTCTACATCCATATTTCTGCCTATTCCTCACCTAATAATTTCATAACCGCTGAGCATACAACAGGATACTCTTTACAAAGCTTAACAAGAATTTCTTTTGCTTCTCCATCGCTAAACTGCTTCTCGTTAATAAGTTTTGTTGTTGCCTCTATAGTTGCATGTGTCTTTCCTATAGCAATAGGTGCAATATCTATTGGTTCAAAATCCGGACTTTCAAAAAGATCGTCATCCGCTTCATAGTCGTCTTCTTCTACAGAAGAGCTATCAGCATCAGACTTATCTGTACTATTTGGATTTGTGTTTGTGTCATTATCTGCACTATCGTCATTATTTGAAGGCTTATTCACAGGTTGCTTACTCTGCAATGCACACCATAACAGCACCTGTTTTTCAACATCTTCTTCTCTCCAAAATACAATAGCGTCTGATAGATTCTGTTTAAGGAATGCCATCAAATTAGAATAATTGTCCAGTTTATAATTAGCTGTTGCAAGGCACTTATCAATAAAGGCATTAATACAAGCTGAATCCTGTACTTTTTCTAAAGTAAGTGCTATTGTCGTTTTCTGCTTTTTTAAACCTTCAAGAAGTTTGCTTACATCATCCTGAGTTATACTATCACCTGTGGCATTAGCAAGCTTAAATAACTCATCAATAACTGAATTAAACTCGCTTCCTTTATCAACTACATGTTTTAATGCCCATAGTGGCGATTTATACTGTTTTTCAAATGCAGATCTCAGCGACCACTTTGTTTCTGAAATACCGTCACCCTTTACGCCAAAAATATTCTGAATCAGATCGATTAACTCTTTTTCTTCTGCTGTTGAAAATCTAACTCTAAGCTTAGCATCGGATTTTTGATCCAACCAATTATAAAATGCAGCATTAACGATGTCACGCATGATTGTGGTTGACACCAAGCTTCCTTGATCTGCAAGATACATTTTTCCAATATATCTACGGAAAACTAATGCTACTGCAGCCATACAAATATAGTTGTTGTAATAACCGTATGGTGGCTGTGTTAAAAACTTAAACTCTGAACCGATATCGACTACTGTTTTATTTCTTAGTTCTGCAATCTTATCGTCAATGGCTTTAACCAAAACAGTCATAGGAACATTTACATCATAGGTTCCAATATAGTCTAATTTCTCGTCAAAAATCCAATTTCCATTCTTATCTTTTAAAAGGTTTGTTACAGCAGATTCCTGACCACCAAATACCTCTATGTCTGATCTATTTAGCGCATAGCAAACTTTTTCAACTGTCTTTTTAGCATATGTAGTCTTCCAGGCGGTGCTAGCGCTCGCTATTTTAGGTAACTTCTCAGCGCCATCTGTAAATACTCTTCCAACGCTTGTTATTACACCTGAATTGCTCACAGACTTAAAACTTGAAGTATTAACTCTCTCTCCTCGGAAAATAATAGTTGCCGCTCCATCAAGCAACTCCGTTTTCCATTTCTCCATCCATTTCATAGCCTTCTTTTCATAAGGAGCTGGATCTTCAACTTTTGTATCTTTTGCAACAGTTTCACGTGCTTTAGCTTCAATAACTCCTTCAAATCTCTGCTGTCCTAGAGTAGTGTCTGCAATAACAAACACTATATCCTGCATTGTTTCCTTTTGCGATAATTCCTGAATCAAGTTCTTCTGATTTTCAAGCGTAGCTTCTGGACGATTTGATTTCTTATCGTAGCTTGGCGTATCACCTCTAAATACAATAATTGCTATCTTGGCTGCATAATCTTTTGAAAAAGCTTTCAGTAGTTTTGACTCCATTGATATAGTTGGCAAACTTCCCCATACCAATGAAAACTCGGTTATTCTATTAAATCCATCCGCATTAGAAATAGCCTTTGTGATGTCATTTCTATAACCTATATACTCATCAAGCAAAGTACTAACATCTTCATATTTTAAATACAACTTGTCCTTTGCAGCCTGGATTTTTTCCATAGGCATAGCCGATGAAAATACCTCATAAACTTCATCCGGTCCTTTAAGGACAATCTGCTTCTCATCAATAGAATCCAATGCTCTTGTGATGGCATCACTACTCCATGCACCGCTTAGTACATGGAGAATATTCTTTTTACTAGGATTAACTAAACTCTTCTCCTGATCAGCACCATCCATCTGCGTTACACGATTCAAAAGATTCAAAAGAAGTATTACTTTGAATGCGGACAATTCCGGCACATCAGTATCTTCAAGTTTTGTTGAATACATAGAGAACTTATTAATTATTGCATCAAAATTATTTGTTCTATCCTCAGAGAATGCCTCAGCAAAGAAATCCCACACTTTATCAGCTGTAAGATATTTAGCATCATCTACATCCTGTTGTATAAAATGCTTGAAACCTTTATTCTCATCATTTAAGAACTCAAAAATACTTCTTTCTGCAGACCCAATAGCTCTTGAAACAAAAGTCGCAAGATATGCCGTATACGGATGGAAAGGATATAAATGTTGAATAATGTCCTTGGTTTGTGCAGACTTATCCATAGGTGCAACAATTTCGTCTAACGCCTGCTTAACTTCTATCTGTCCAGATACTCGTTCAGAAATCATCTCCAAATATTTAGACTGATTGCTAATCTTTAAAGCATTTGACAGAATATGATATGTTGTTATATCCTGCATATCATATTTAAGGCTGAGGAATCGTGCCTTTGCCATTGTTTTCTCATCTTCCTTAAGTTCCTTATAGCTGTCAGTAGCCTCCATACTCTTGTGTGTAATCAAAAAAACATAGACTCCGATATATTTATCCTTATCATCTTTTCTAGGAGCCTTACTAAGTTCAGCAATATCCTGCATACAATTGAGAATACTACGACGTTCAGTCACCTCTAGCAAAGAGGTAAACTCATCCCAGAAAATAACAAGGTAATCTGCCACATTTTGTTTACGAAGAGCATCCATTACTTCGGTGAGCCACTGTTTAATATCTGGTGTTGCCTTTATCATATTGGACTTTTTGAGAGCAATATTGATTTCCTTCAGAACATTAACATCGCCGATTTCCAAAGCTTCCTTCAGTTCATCAATTGATGAAGCATACCTATCCAGCTCGTTTTTAAGCATGCTTTCCCAAAAAGAAGAAAACTTCTTATCTTCTAACATTTCAATAACAGCCTGGAAATCTGATTTAACTGTAATATTCACACCAGCATCACTTAACTGCTGTGTAACTGCTCTCTGTATTGTATATTTTAATTCTTCAGTATCTACAATAGAGTATGTACCTTTAAGCACAACTGGGAACACTCTTTCCTTCTTTCGGAAATTAATAAGCATACCCTTAAGCTGAGGATTAGCCAATTTATCAATATAATCTGTAATATCATCCAAATCATCACTCAATAAATGCTTAATCACAGCCGTTGAATGGCTCTTTCCTGTACCATACGTACCTTGTACCCAAATAGACTTGTGTTGGTCACCTATTAACGAAGTAAAGGCATTCACAATCTCTTTAAGGTTTGACTCAAATTTTTCATTTGTAATGAACTGTTTCCAATAATTCTCCTTCTCCTCTGTCATATTGAAGGTGGAATCAAAGAACGGTTCAATCCCTATAATCTCTGAGTATTTCATGTCATCCTCCTAAACAAATAATGTGCAGCCTTCTTCCTTAAACTGCTCAATCTTTTCAGTCAATGTATCCATATCGGTATCCAGCACTTCTGCCAAGTGTTCTCGGCAGAAATACTGTTTGATTTTCTTACCCAATAGCTTTTTACACAAAGCTATATCATCCTTCTCAAGTTCTGTATCACAATAATAACATTTCTCCATTTTTACATCCTCTTTATCGCTGCGGCAAGTGCTTCATCTGGAGTCATATCTTCATTAAGATGGACATTTTCAAGACCACCCGTCAAATCTGCAGTAAGTATTCCTACCTGCGTCAATCCTCTTAGCGCAGGAATAAGATTCTCCGGAGTCATTCCAAATACTGTGTAAGGATTAATGCCCTCTGGAAGAATCAGATCACTAACAGTGATATCAAAACACTTTGAAGCACGTGCCTCTTTATATAACAAATATGCTAACGCATGCATGGAAACATACGTCGGTGAAATCCTCTTAACACCTTTACAACTATTTCCAGACATTTGAAGTTCTGCAACATATATGTTCTGCGGATCTTCTGGTTCTGTAGAATTATGTCCCAATGGGGAGTATCTCAGCATAGTAATCAATGCGTTAGTAGGATTTTTAATAGTATTATCGTTTAATGTTGGGAAGTCTTCCCTCATAATAGCCACAATATCATCCCTTGAATAATTCACATCAAGCTTTATTGATTTCACAAAACTGTTAACTATTGCCGAATTATACGCAAGACCAACCCAGATAATCTGCCATGCTGCTAACCTATTATGGTCATACAACCCCTTAACCATATCAAATTTGTCTGAAATCTTCTTTTCCTTATCATCTATCATTTCTGCTTCACGAAGCCAGTTGATAGCAGCTGGTATCATCTTTGTTCCAAGATTCGGATATGATCCAAACCAGTCATTGCCGCTATTGAAGAAAACATCTACCCATTCATCTCTTAAACCAAATGTAGAATATCTATCAATACCACTTGTTCTCATATTGGCAGATTTAACAAGCATTCCACCCTCATTAATCTGTTTTCTGTGTGCTATTATGCAGCCTCTTGAACTAACTTCAAGGCACTTGTGGCAGTGAACACACATGTTTTTGTTTATCTCTACCTTATCTCTTACCGTAAGAGCCCCTGTCGGGCATTCTGCCTCACATACGCCACAGAGTTCACAGCCAGCTGTTTTAGTAAGCACACGAGAAAGCATTCCATGTAAAGCAGGCTTATTAACAGTACCTTCAACTATAAATTTTACAGTGTTACCAGATTCTTCTACACTAAATCTAAAGAATTCTCCGTTAAAATTCATTTCACCCTTGGTAATTCCGTTCTCAACGGTTGAGATGTATTCACAAAGAGCAGTTAACCATATTCTCCAATCTGACTTTGGCTGTGTAACAACACACTCAAAATTTGGCTCTTTACTTATAAGGTCTACACGAGACCCATCCGGAATAAGCCCTCGACCACCTGCATTTTTCTGCCAATTATTTGAACTAATATAATTATCAATCTTTTCTTTAGAAGTAAGCCCCAAGTTTTTGGCCATCTGTTCGATAACCGCTACATACTGTTTTGAAATTTCCGGATATATTCTTCTTATCAAATATTCAGACCAATCAGATGCAAAAGGACATACTCCGCATCCTACACGGGTTAATCCCATTCTATAAGCAGGATTCAGTTCTATTCCTCTTGAGAACATATATAAGAATACTTCTGAATCATTCCATCTGAATATCGGTCTGCAGTTAAAAAGATTAGGATGCTTAACATTTGCACCAATTCTTTCATATGCAGATCTACGTGCACTTTCATCAGAACGAACACCTTCATAAACAGCAACCTTAGGCTGCTTGTCTGTATGATGCAATTCTTTCATTGTTCTTCTAAATACTGTAGTCTTCATTACAGAACAACACCATCTATTAACCCTGCTGGGAGGACCATACTGTTTCCACAAATCTAATGCATGTCTATCACTCTTTGCATGATATAATTTGAAATTAGGGAAGCGATATTTATAATCTTCTTCCGTATAAGCAACAATATCATAAGTGCAAGGGAGTTCCATATCTGTATCCTGGAAAACAGCCTTAAATGATTCTACCGGCAAAACTCTAGTCACAAGATCCAGAATAACCTGAGAATCTTTACCACCAGAAAAAGCAACAACATAATCATCGACTTTTCCTTTAAACGTTTCATAGCAACCCATAATGAAGTCCATTGCCTCATTTTCCATTGTTTCAATAGCTTCTCTATTGATTTCAAGCATCTTATCTACATCTACCGGTTCGAGAGTACTAAAAGTAAAACTTGAATTATAAATCACTTCTGGCTTGCTATAGATACCTGCCCCTCTTCTCTCAAAAAAAGGCTGACCTTTATAATAATATCGTGCATCAATATTCCAACAAATTGGTAAATCCGTCTTAGGCATTCTATATTTTTTATTGACTTCGAGTATCTGTAATTCCTGCAAATACACAGGTCTTGGTGCAGGAATAGCTTCATCATCTGTTATATTGTCACTCAAAATAATGCCATTATTCTGAGCATCCCATTTAACTTTAAACATGTTTATCTCCGTTTCTAACAGCCATAAGCTATTGGTTTATTTTTAATCCAAAAACTCTTTGGCATCGGATATATTTTTGTGGTCATTATTTTTCATCCACTCGTCAACCTCATTCACGTCAAAACGCCACAAGCGTCCTTTTTGATGTGCAGGCATACCCTCTTTTTTTATCCAATTCATTACAGTATCTCTGCTTATATGTAAGTATGCGCAAACTTCTTTCATTGAAAGCCACTTGTTTTCTTGCATTGTATTAACCTCTCTTTAGAATTCAGTTCAGGGAGTACACATATTCAAATGTGCATAAAATACCCATAATATACCGAATTATATGATATCACAATTTCACGTCCTTTTCAAGATTCTTCTTGATTAAAATCAGTTATAGTTGTATAATAACGAATTTTATTTATTTCCAATGCTTTTTATAGTTTTTTATTGCTTTATTAAGGTTAATTTAGTGTATTTATCCCCATCTGCCACTTATCATGCCCCCGAATACTTTTTACCGCCTGCTTCAGTGTATTTGCTCTTCCATGCTGATGATATGGATGCTGAAATCTATGTTTATGAAACAAAACCAGCTATTCATCCTGCGGATACTCAGTACACTGCAAATACCAGTAATGCCCAGTATTTCTGTTCTGTATTGTCACGTCCTTTCCATCAAGCATAATCACATTAAAATACTTCTTATCTATCTGAGATAAATGTTCCTGATTAAACATCTGCACCCCCTTCTGCCGCAAACCAAGCAGCCAGCGCCTTCTCCAGAATATCATCAATGGTCTTCTGGTCCTTTCCCTTGAAATATTTCTTTGATATCTTCTCTGACACCTTGATATTCATAGGTCTGTCCTTATGCTCTACCGTCTTTGTGAGATATCTTCTGACTATAGCCAGATTAAGATCCCCGGAATGTTCTCTTAACTTAATAGCCATTGCCATCGTCAGCTTCACATGCAACTCCATCATCTGTTCGCACACCAACTGCTGCTCTTCCTCTGTCAGAAAAGATATCTGAATTCCAACCTTAAACATCAGCGAACAATTATCCAGCTTATGTCGAAGCGGAACTATTAAATCATTCACCTTTAACAATCTGCCTACGGAGCTTCCAGACAGACCGTACTCTTTGCCAACTTCATCACGGTTATTAAAATGATGGTCACCGTGACCACCTTTTAACGGTTTGCCTTCCAGCTTTGCCACCTCTGCCATAATACTTTCATGTTGTCTCTGATAAAGTACCTTGTCATATCGTTCTTTTAACACCGCTGCCTTTTCTGATATTTCCAAATTAGAAAAGGATCTCTGCATTAGATTTGTTTCAATTACATACACATAAGCATCTGTATCTGGCAAATCATATTTAATAATAGCAGGAATCTTTTTAAGTCCTGCAATTTTTGCAGCATTCTGTCTGTTGTGTCCGGAAAGCATTTCATAACCATCATCCATCTTACGTACTATCACCGGATTAAGAATTCCGTGGTCTCTGATGCTCTCCACCATATCGTCCAGACGATCACCCTCATACAGATGAAACGGATGATTGTTGAATGGTTTTATAGAGTCGATGTCAAGCATCGTGACTCCACCTTTCATCGTCTTTACCGGCACCTGCACCGAAGCATCCTCAGTCAGCAAATCAACTGCATCAAATATTTTCTTTTCGTAGAATTAGCCTTCATTATCAATCAACTCCTTTGCTAAATTGTTGTAGGCGATACACGCCTTACTGTCCGGTGCATACTCCACAAGTGGTTCAGAATAATATACGGATTCACCCACCTTTACAGTATTTGGTATCATACTTTCAAAAATCTTTATCTGACTCTCAACTGTTTCTGTCACTTCCTCTGTAATAACCTTGCAGAGGTTCGTTCTGGAATCACACATCGTAAGCAATATCCCCGCCACTGATAGTCTCGAATTAATTCTATTTTTAATCTTCCTTACTGTTTTAAGGAAATCCTTCAATCCCATCATCGCCAAAAGCTGAGGATTAACTGTGATAAGAACTTCATCTGCTGCAGACATGGCATTGATGGTCAAAACACCCAATGATGGAGAAGTGTCGATAAGAATGTAATCATACGAATCCCGAAGTATTTTCAATATATCTGAAAGCATCTTTTCCGCTCCCATTTCAAGACGAAGCTTTGCATCAACCGCAGATAAAACCATTGAGGATGAAATAAAATCAACACCATTCCTTGTCTGAATATATTCGCTTCTCTTCGGAAGCTCTTCCTCTTCAATTTGAGCCAACATTATATTTCCTATGGTCACAGGAACCGCTGTCACATCTTCTACTCCAAAGCAAGTCGATAAATTGGCCTGGCTATCGAAATCCACTGCCAACACTTTCTTCCCCAACTTACTGAGAGAATATGCCAAATTGAATGTAGTTACCGCCTTGGATACTCCACCCTTCATGGAGCCAATCATGATTATCTTTCCACTCATACGCCGTACCTCACTTTCCTCTCTGCCACAACCTGCTGATAAATCTTTTTCTTCTCCGCCTCAAACTTCTTCTGTAGTTTCTTCATCTCTTCATCAAGAAAAGCCTGCTCCTTTGTCTCTGCCTCTTCTCTTGCATGGTCAACCGTAATAATCAGCTTTCCGTCTTCACATTTCACTAGAATCGGATCTCCTATATTGAATCCTAATTCTTCAAGTCATAATCCCTGAATTCTAAGCATCGGAGCTGACTTATAGCCATAACCACTGAAACTACTTACTTTCAATTCTCTGTAATCTTTTCTTTTTCTTGTCATAAATTTGCTCCTTTCGTTCTATGTACTATATTGTTTGGAATTTCATTACGGGACATAGTCGCATGTCCCGTCAAGTAAAATTTGTATAGTCGCATGTCCATTTTTAAAACACATGGTCAGATGTCCATTTTGTGTTATACTGTCTTTGGAAAATTGCGCCCGAAAGGGCAGATTGTGCGATTAAATAAATGAGTGAAGAGAAAAAGGCCGGAAGGAAATTGACGCAGGCTCGTAAAGAAGCCAATGCCAGATATAATAGTAAATTCGTAGAAGTGAAAGTCCGTATGACACCGGAACGCAGATCTATTGTTCAGGATCATGCAGCCTCTATGGAAGAAAGTGCCACTGCTTTCATCAACCGTGCAATTGATGAGACCATGGCTCGTGACCAAGAGAAAAAATCAAACTCTTAAAACAAAAAATCCGGCGGTAACTGACTGTGTAAAACAGCCCTTTACTGCCGAATCCATTTTTCATATTTTTCCATACGTATTTCTTTCTACACATGAATTTTCATTGCAACAAGGCTCTCAAATTCTATCATAGTAATTAGTCAAAAAAATCATTTCTTCAAACCGTGTAAAACCTGTGTAAAAGCACTTTCCTTACACCTACAATCCCTTGAAAATAAGCACTTTTTAGAGAGTTGCCAGTATATTGCCGTGGCA
>OEQQ01000073.1_pt1 | contig 25109 bp, 23 predicted proteins | sample 1539741 | NCBI WGS metagenome assembly OEQQ01 (sample SAMEA3891876, study PRJEB23780) | metagenome | biome: terrestrial biome; feature: animal house; material: Caecal content | place: Italy | collected 2015-05-05
ATTTTGATTATATCTTATTAGCCACTCCTGTTACAACTTTATTATAGCACTTCAAGTGTACTCATCTACCAGACCTTCCCGGATGAAAGTGCCATTAAGGTGTCCGCCACCTTCCAAGAGCAGATGGTCGATCCCAAACAGGGCATACAGTTTTTCAACCACCAGCTTGAAATCCAGCGTTTCCTTGCCGCCGAAAATATAGGAAACTTTCATGTTCCGGAGGTATTGCAGGTAGGCATCGGAAACTTTTTCCGTCAGGACAGAAATGATATGGTCGCCCACCCGGTTTGTGTAAATGTCGGACGAACCGCGCAGCATCACATTCGCTCCCCATGCAAGTTTTCCCGACTGGTCGATAGCAACGCAGTATTTATCCGCCCCCACATCTGCCACATAGTCCGTCCGGTCTATATGAGGAACATTTTCTGGAAGCTCCGGCTTGTTTCCGGGGGCTAATTGCCAGGGCCAATCCATAAAAGTAACCCGCCCGAACATACAGGCCTTTGCGTCCATCCTGTCATGAAACTGCTCATATTTGGCGATGTATTCACGGCCTCGTTCTGTATTGAAATACTCCCCGATGATCTTTCCATCCAGTGAGTTCAGCATATAGCAGGTAATATAAGGTCTGTTCATTGTAAAATACCTCTTTTCTTTTTTTATTTGATTTTATAAACTATACTTCAGGAGACTTGCCTATTGGTACGCCTTAACGGAACCAATATGGCAACAACCAAAATTTCGGCAATTCCCATTGCCCACCACACACCATCAAGCCCCCATGCTAATGGAAGCAGGTACACCAATATTCCACTGAATAGCAAGCCTCGCAGCAAAGCCAAAATGGTCGCCAATTTCGCTTTCAGTATGGACTGAAAATAATAAATTGACTGGATATTGACACCCATTAAAAGGAATGAGAGAAAATAAATGCGAAAGATTTTAGGCGTGATTTCCAAAATTTCAGGGGTTGCATCAATAAACAATCGAATGGTCTGCAAAGGGAATAATTCACCAATTAAAGTAAATACAGCTCCCATAAAAAACGCAGTAACCAGCGAAAGTTTATCAACCTGACGAATTCTCTGTCTGAACCCGGCTCCAAAGTTTGTTGAAACAATCGGTTGTATTGCCTGTCCTACACCGGCAAACAGGCTCTGGAACAATAACAAAAAGGTAACTACCACGCCAAATACAGCCAGTGCTGTTTCTCCGCCATAACGGACAACCTGTTTATTGAGAATGACAGTTAGGATGCTGAGGGAAATAGAAACAATGCTGGAACTAAACCCTGTGAACAGGATATTTCGGAAAGCCCGGAGCGGTCGTAACGGCTTTACGATCCTCAGTCCACATTTCTTGCTACAGAAATGGGAACACAATATGACAAACTGAATAATCATTCCGAGGACAGTGGCAAGGGCCGCGCCAAACATCCCCCACCCCATAGGGAACACAAAAAACCAATCTCCAAATATGTTAAATACTCCGCCGACTATGACTGCCTTCATAGCCTTGTTTGGAGCGCCGTCACTTCTCACAATGTTCGTGAGGTACGCCGACAGAATAAAAAATGGCATTGTCCAGACAATACAATTCGTGTATTCCTGCACATAGGGCATCAGATTTTCCGTAGCGCCAAAAAATTGATAGATGGGGGTTGAAAAGACGATAAATCCCATCCATACAAAAATGGTCACAACAACTGCAAGAAAAAGCGACGCTGAAAAATAGGCGTTTGATTTTTCTATTGCTCCTTCGCCGCGTGCTTTTCCCAAATATACGCTCCCACCTACACCGCAGAGGATACCAAAAAAAGAGATGATCCCTAAAATGGGGGTTGCAATAGAAATCGCAGCGGTTCCTTCCGGGCCTACACCCCGCCCAATCGCAATCATGTCAACAAAGCTATAAATGGAAGTAACGACTGCTGAAAGTAAGGATGGAACAAGAAAATTCCTATATAACTTTTGAATTGGACTTTTTAGTAAATCCATATAATCTACCTCCTGAAATGTTCTGCAAAGACAGCTACAGCATCCGCACAGCTTTCCAAAGAGTTATGTGTGGTGTTGATACAGAGATGATAATTCTTAATATCTCCCCATTTGACATCTGTGTAATGCTCATAATAGTGTCTGCGTTTTTTGTCAATCTCTTTGATATGATGTTCTACCTCTTGAACAGAGCCGGGAATACCCTGCCGGATTTTGCGCTCTATTCTTGCTTTCATATCTGCGTATGCAAAAATGCGAAGAGTATCACCCAGTACCTTGTCAGCACAACGCCCTACAATGACGCAAGGGCCTTTTTCCGCCAATTTCCGAATGATTTCACATTGTCGAAAATAGATTTGATCCGTAATGGGCTGCTGATAAAACGGGAGCAGATTTTGTCCTGCGCTCCAAAGCGTGTTTAATTGCAAATGTTCTTCATATTGTTCAATCACTTCAGCCGACAGGGTATTGCCCTGAGCGGCAAGAAAAATCAGTTCTTTGTCGTAAAAGGGAATATGAAACCGCTGTGCGATAAGCGCCCCCAGCTCCCGACCTCCACTTCCAAATTCCCTGCTGATGGTAATGACTTTGTTCATATGTTTCTCTTTCCTCCATTCCTGAGCATAATTTTCTTACAAAGAAAAGCTCCAACAAGCAGCAATATCGGAAAAATAGTTGCCGCTAAAATTCCTACTTTCAAATTGCCACTAAAAGCGTTTGACACAATTCCCACCAAAGTGGGGCCGGACGAACTTCCAATATCTCCTCCTAAAGCCAGGAGCGCAAACATGGCCGTCCCGCCTCTTGATAACGCTGCGGATGCTTTACTGAATGTTCCGGGCCACATAATTCCAACGGAAAGTCCACAAACCGCACAGGCTATTAAACTGAGCTGTGGGATAGGCAGCAACGAAATTCCCAAATAGGAAAGGATACAAACGCTGCCACTTAAAACCATAAAGCGGTCTAAATCAATGCGGTTCCCATATTTTCCATAAAAAGCTCTGGCCGTTCCCATCAAGAGCGCAAATGCCATAGGGCCAGCCAAATCTCCCCATGTTTTCGATAGTCCCAGCCCTTTTTCCGCAAATGCAGAAGCCCACTGACTCACGCCCTGCTCACTGGCACCGGCGCAAAGCATCATAAGAAACAGAATCCAGAATAGCCGGTTGCCAAATAACTCCCTTATTTTCATGCCACTTTCTTCTGAACCAATCAATGGCGCAATCGGTACTTTCATGAATACGGCTGCATTGCATAGAGGGACAAGCGCCCACACAATCGCAAGAATTTTCCAATTCTGTATGCCGACGGTGTAGAAGAACACTGTGGAGAACAGCACGACACCCGCCTGACCCCAAGAGTAAAAGGAGTGCAGCTTACTCATCGTCTTTTCTTTGTTGTCGGAAGGACACGCTTCCACCACTGGGCTTACAAGCACTTCCAGAACACCGCCCCCAATGGCATATACCGCTACAGCAACCAAGATTCCAGCAAAAGCAGATGGCAAAATCTCTGGCAATATTGTCAAAAGGATAAAACCGACTGCCGTAAGCAGATGGGCCAGAACCATGGATGCCCGATACCCAATCCTGTCGATGAATCCGGTGGAAAACAAATCAATCAAAAGCTGTATTCCAAAATTAAATGTAGCAATCAATGTGATTTGTGAAAGCGGAATATGGTAGCTTTTTTGAAACGTCAAAAAAAGCAATGGCACAAAGTTATTTACAATGCCCTGAACGATATAACCGACAAAGCACGCTCTGATTGTCGTGCGAAAACTGGCTTTCATGTTCAGTCCTCCTTTCTTCTTGTTGACATTCGCACAGCATATGATTATAATACCAATATAAAGTGAATTAAAGAGAGAATAGTACATATTTCTATAAAAATCGTTCCATTTTCACGGAAGGAGGTAACCCATGGAGTATAAGACGCTTCAAATTGCGGAAAATTTTCGGGAAAATATATTATATGACAGCGACTCTCTTGCGCTTGCTGTATGTAGCGACCATTTCGATGATTATTTGCACAGAGAATGGGGGTGTCATTGGCATGACGAATTTGAGTTTGGACTTGTTTTGCAAGGCGTTGTAGAATATACGATTTATAATGAACACGAGCAATTGTCAGTACATAAAATCTCCGTAGGCGATGGTATTTTCCTGAATGCTGGATGCTTTCACAGTGTCAAAGGACTCGAACCAGGTACAGTGATGGCAGGCATCATCTTGCCGACCAATTTTTTTAATACAGAGTCTTTTCGTACCATTTATAATCAGAATATTTACCCTATACTGGAATCGAGGACGGAATGTTTGGTTTTTGCACAAAGCGATCCGTCCAACGCCGCCATTTTGTCCGGCCTAAAAGATTTGTATGAAATAAATAGGACAGAGCAAACATACGAACTTCACTGCATGGAAGCTGTTTGTAAAATATCCCGCTTATTGGCAGAGCAAATAAGCGCAAACAAAAGTCCGCTCACACCTATTTCAAAAAGTACTCAGACGAAGCGCTTACAAAAGATTATGACTTTTATTCATGCACATTATGGTGAGCGCATCAGCGCAGACGATATGGCAAGAGCAGCCGCTATCAGCAGAACCGAGGTTTTTCGCTGTTTTCAGACTGTTTTAAGGAAAAAACCGATTGAATATCTTACAGAATATCGACTATCCATAGCTACCATACTGCTTGCAAGCACAGACAGAACCCTGTCAGATATTTCAATTTCATGTGGCTTTAACAGCGCGAGCTATTTCGGGAAAGTTTTTCGGGAGCATCATGGTATGTCCCCCAAAAAATACAGAGACCAGCTCCTAGAAAAATAAATACTTTATACTTTAATTTTTCCCTGAATGATAAATGTCATAAATCAATGTCAAGTTAACTAAATAAGTTATCGCTTATCTTTCGAGAAACATATCGGCAAGCAATGCAATCTTCCGTAAGACTGCGTATTTTAGGAAGGAAACCGTTCCCGGTATTCCTGACTAAAATGCTTGTTGGTGACGTTCTCCGCTCCGCTTCGGTCTGCGCAGGGCAGACGTCCACCGGACGTCTTGCGCCCCCAAACCCCTGAGATCATCGCCTGAGGCGATGGCTGCGCGTTCCGCTGGAACGCTGAAAAGCAAATAAATAAACTGTATTAAAACAAAAACTCTATGTGAAAGATTTCTCAATCACATAGAGTTTTTATTTTCCCGTTTACCTAGCATAACTCATAGTATCTGTAATATTTCCTTATGAGCTACCGCCATTCGGGCCCGCCCTTTTAAAACGGAGAAAACCGTCGGGACAGGAATCCCTGCAGCCCGGCGGCGCGGGCGTCCTGAACGGACTGTGACAGGCGCTGGGGAGCTTCGGGATCGCAGTAATTTTTTCCGGTGGCTTCGAACAGGACGCGCTGGATCAGCTCCTGCCGGTGCAGGGAAAGGGGCTCCGAATACGAGGGATCTCCGGAAAGGTCCGTCAACTCGTCCGGGTCGTCCCGCAGGGAGAAGAACAGGCTTCTCTGAAAAGAGCCGTGTACCAGGAGCTTGTAGTCCGCGGAACGGATCATATAGCCGATGCAGGGGCGCCTGTCGGTGCCGTATTGCCCTTCCGAAAAAACATAGGGGCGGCCGGAATCGGAAAAGAGCATGGTCTGGCCGCACATGCCGGACGGCTGTTCGATGCCGCAGCAGGCCAGAATTTCGGCGGAAAGGTCGATGTTCTCAAAGAGCCGTTCGTCCTTTTTCCCCGGCTGATTGCAAAAGGAAGGGTATTTGATGATCAGGGGGATCCTGGCCAGGGGGTCATACAGATAATTGCCCTTGAGCAGCATGTGGTGATATCCCATATATTCCCCGTGATCGCTGGTATAGATGATCATCGTATTGTCGTAGAAGCCCCTTTGGCGCAGAAAGTCCAGCAGTTCTCCCACACCGTCGTCGATCTGGGTGATGGAACCGTAGTACAGGGCCATCACCTCCTGCAGCCTGGAAAGGGTCAGCCCCTGATAATCGAAAAAGCCGGGCCCGTTTTCCAGATCTCTCGCCGGGATCTGCCCGGTATAGCCGGGAAGGGGAGTGAGATGCCCGGGATCATAGAGCCGGCTGTAGGGAGCGGGAGGATCGAAGGGGTGGTGCGGCTTGACATAGCCCACCATGAGAAGATTCCCTCCTGCGGGATCCCAGCGCTCCATTTGCCGCAGCGCCTGTCGGGTGATCCAGGAGGTGGAGTGATGCGCTGCGTCCAGATCGGAGGGAAAAGCTCCAAACCGCTGAAAATACGATTCGCTGGCCGAATCCCTCCAGGAGGTCTGATCCGTCAGATCCAGGCGGTCGGCCAGCCCTTCTTCCATCAGCCAGGCGTGATAGTCGTCTTCGTAGCGCCCATGGCCGTTTTGCTCGCAGAGCACCATCGTATCGAAACCAACGTCCTGATAGGCCGGGGTAAAGTGCATTTTCCCCACGGCGGCGGTTCGATATCCGGCCGCCCTCATCGCGGAAGGGAAGGTGGGAGTGCCGGAAGGAAGGGTGGACTCGTTGGTCCAGGCGTTGTGCTGATGCGCATACTGACCGCTGAGCATGGAATAGCGGGAGGGAGTGCAGACCGGGTAGACGGTATAATGATTGGAATACAGGACGCCCTCTCCGGCCAGGGCATCGAGGCGGGGCGTTCTGATTTCGGCGTTGCCATAGCAGCCGAGGCAGTCCTGACGGTGCTGATCCGCAAGGATGAGAAGGACATTCGGGCGATTTGTGAGAGCGTTCATGTGGGTCTCCTTTTTCATTTAGCGGGACAGTTTTTGGTCAAAATGCTCCTTCGCGCAGACGGCGGCCCCGATCATGCCGGCGGCGTCCCCCAGCACGGCGGTGACGATGGTGCAGGCGCCGTAGGGGATGCGCAGGGCGTGGCTGTCCAGCACGTCTTTCGTGTACTGCAGCAGGCGGTCGCCCATGTTGGACATACCGCCCCCGACGATGATGATCTCCGGGTTATACAGGCTGAAGACTGCGCAGAGGCCGTAGCCCAGCAGCTCGCCGGTCTCCTGCATCGTCTCCGTGGCCACGGGGTCGCCCTCGTCATAGGCGCGGGAGAGGAGGTCCGCGGTAACCGCGTCCAGATCGTCCTCCACCCATTCGCAGATGATGCTGTGGCGGCCCTGCTCCACCTTTTCCCGGAACGTGCGCAGGATCCCCAGGGCTGAGACGTAGCGGCCCAGGCAGCCGGAGCTTCCGCAGCGGCAGGGGCGGCCTTCCCGGAACATATTGATGTGGCCGATTTCCCCGGCGGAACCGGTGGCTCCGTAGATGACCCGTCCGTCCACTGCGGCCGCGCCGCCCAGGCCGGTGCCCAGGGTGATCATCAGCACGTTCTTCCGGTTTTTCCCGGCGCCGAATTTCCATTCTCCGTAAAGGTTGACCCGGGCGTCGTTATCGATGCAGGTGGGGATGCCGAGATGGTTTTCCATCCAGGCCACGATGGGAACCTCCTCCCATTTGGGGAAGTTGGGGGAAAAACGGGAAATGCCGTTTTCGATGTCCAGGATCCCGGGAACTCCCATGCCCATGCAGCGGATGTCCTGAACGGACAGGCTCGTTTCGGAAAGGAGCTCCGTGATATTCGTATGAATGCGGGAAAGGACGTGCTCGGAGCCGTAAGCGACCTCCGTGGGCGTCCTCTTTTCGCCGATTTTGCGGAACGATCCGTCGAAAACGGAGGTCTTGATGTTGGTCCCTCCCAGATCGCAGCCGATATAATAATTTCCCATGAGCGCCTCCTTTTTGGACGTTTGCTTTGTCCTCCATTATAGCATGGGAAAAGAAAAAGTGGAAGGACGGGGAGAGTTGTGCTACAATCAGACGTATCAGTTCAGTCCGCAGCAAAAGGATAAGACAGAATGTGCAGGTTTACCTGCAACAGGCTGGATTGTCCTTTTGATATGGGCGGAACGCCCATAACGCCCCGGACAAAGCTGCGTTAGCAGCGGAGAGTCGGCGAGGCCGACGGGTCCGGGGCCTGCGGTCTGAACGAAGCGGGTATTCAGCCGTCAGGCTGAACTGTTACATTCAGTCCGATGAGGAAACAGGCGGGGCGACGGCCCCGGAAAGAAGCGAAAGGATCGTTGCGCTTCGGAATGGAGGAAGAAATGATTGCGAAGAAATATAAGGATATGCTGGAAGAAAAATCCGTCATCCGCTCGCTGGCGGAGGTCGCCGGTCAGCGGGCGGCCGTCATCGGAAGGGAGAACGTTTTCGATTACAGCCTGGGGAACCCTTCCGTCCCCGTGCCCGAAGCGTTTACCCGGGCGGCGATCTCCCTGCTGAAGGAGAAGCGCCCCGAAGAGCTGCACGGCTACAGCCCCACCCTGGGCATCCCGTCCGTGAAGGCCCGGATCGCGGAGTCCCTAAACGGACGGTTCGGGATGCAGTACGGGCCGGAGCACATTTTCCCGGTGTCGGCGGCCGCGGCGGCCATCGCCCACGCCCTTCGCGCGGTGACGCAGCCCGGGGACGAGGTGCTGACGTTCGCGCCCTATTTCCCGGAGTATGGCCCCTACGTGGGGCTGGCCGGTGCGGAGCTGAAGGTGGTTCCACCGGACACCGGGAGTTTTCAGATCGATTTTGAAGCGTTTGAGGCCATGCTGGGGCCGAAGGTGGCTGCGGTGCTGATCAACACCCCCAACAATCCTTCCGGCGCGGTATATTCGGCTTCGACTTTGACCAGGCTGGCGGGGATCCTGACGGAGAAGAGCGCGCTTTACGGCCACGATATTTTCCTGATTTCCGACGAACCCTACCGGGAGATCGTGTTCGACGGGAAGGAGCAGCCCTATGTTTCCTCCTTCTACGCCAACACCATCTCCTGCTATTCCTTCTCCAAATCCCTGTCCCTGCCCGGGGAAAGGATCGGCTATCTGGCGGTGAATCCGGCCTGCCCGGATGCGGCGCTGATCGTGAACATGTGCGGGCAGATTTCCAGGGGGATCGGACACAACTGCCCGTCTTCCCTGATGCAGCTGGCGGTGGCGCAGACGCTGGATCTGACTGCGGATTTCTCCGTCTATGAGAAAAACCGCAACCTGCTCTACGATTGCTTAAAGGAGATCGGATTCGAAGTGGTAAAGCCCCAGGGAACCTTCTATATTTTCCCGAAGGCCCTGGAAGAGGATTCCGTGTCCTTCTGCAAAAAGGCGCTGGACTACGATCTGGTTTTGGTCCCGGCGGACAGCTTCGGCTGCCCGGGCTATTTCCGGATGGCTTACTGCATCGGGACGGAGAAGGTGGAGCGCTCCCTTCCCGTGCTGCGCAGGTTCGCCCGGGAAGTCTACGGGAAGTGAATCGCCGGAATGGCGAAAGTAAAGGAGGCATATTCATGTTATATCAGGCAGGACTGGTGCTGGAAGGCGGCGGGATGAAGGGCGTGTATACCGCCGGCGTGCTGGACTATTTCCTGGATCAGGGGATCGACTTCGCGAAATGCTACGGCGTTTCCGCGGGAGCCTGCCATCTGTGCAGCTATCTGTCGAAGCAGAGGGGCAGAGCCTATGCGGTGGTGACGGATTATCTGCACGATCCGGATTACTGGGGCATTTCCAGCCTGATCCGGACGGGGGACCTGTTCAACGCGGACATGTGCTATCACCGGATCCCGGACAGCCTGAATCCCTTTGACTATGAAACGTATGAGAAAAACCCCAGCAGGGGCTACGCGGTGGTGACCAATATCGAAACGGGCAGGGCGGAATATCTTCCCATGGAAGACCTGCGCCAAAATATCGATGCGGTGCGCGCCTCCGCCTCCCTGCCGCTGGTTTCCCGCAACGTCAGAATCGGCGACGGCCTTTATCTGGACGGGGGACTGGCGGATCCCATTCCGCTCCTGCATTCCGTGCTGGACGGGAACAGGAAAAACGTGGTGGTCATGACGAAAGAGGCGGGCTATCGCAGGAAGCCCTCCGGGCAGTTGGGCCTGATCCGGCTCCGCTACGCCCGCTATCCGAAGGTATACGAGTTGATGAAAAACCGCCATATCGAATACAACAGGACGCTGGACTACCTTCAGGAACAGGTGAAGAACAAAACCGCCTTTCTCATCCAGCCGGCGGTGAAAAGCGAAGTGGGGCGGATCGAAAAGGATGAGAAGAAGCTGCGCGCCCTGTATGAAGAGGGATACGAGGAAGCCGGGCAGCGCTATGACGCCCTGATGGAATTCCTGGAAAGCTGAAAACGGAAAAGAATAAGGACGGAGGAAAGACGAGTGGATTTTTTGATGGAGCTTTTGAAGGCGGCGCTGTTCGGCATCGTTGAGGGGATCACGGAATGGCTGCCCATCAGCAGCACGGGACACATGATCCTGCTGAACGAGATCGTGCGCATGAACGTGGGGGAGGACTTCTGGGGAATGTTCCTGGTGGTCATTCAGCTGGGAGCCATCCTGGCCGTGGTGCTGCTCTTCTGGAATAAAATTTTCCCCTTCGACTTTTCGAAGAAGGGGAAGGAGATCGTGCGGCGCGATATCTTTTCCATGTGGTTTAAAATCGTGGCGGCCTGCATTCCGGCGGCCGTGGTGGGGATTTTCTTCGACGACCTTCTGGAACGATATCTGTACAATCCTCTGACCGTGGCGGTGATGCTCATCCTGTTCGGCGTGGGATTTCTGCTCATCGAGGGCAGGAACCGGGGGAAAAAGCCGCGCATCGACAGCCTGGACGCCATCGGCTACCGGGAGGCGCTGCTCATCGGCCTCTTTCAGCTGATCGCGGCTGTCTTTCCGGGCACCTCCCGCTCCGGGGCCACCATTCTGGGCGGGCTGATGATCGGGGTTTCCCGCACGGTGGCCGCGGAGTTCACGTTCTTTCTGGCCATTCCCGTCATGCTGGGGGCCAGCCTGCTGAAGCTGGTGAAATTCGGATTTTCCTTCACTGGGATGGAAGCCGCCATCCTGGCTGTGGGCATGATCGTGGCCTTCGCGGTATCCATGGCCGTGATCCGCTTCCTGATGGGCTATATCCGCAGGCATGATTTCAGGGTCTTCGGCTGGTACCGCATCGCCCTGGGGGCCCTGGTGCTGGCGTGGTTTTTCCTCTGAGCCAGAAACCTGGCACGGGGAAAGGCCGTAACCGGCGCGCTGTTTCAAAAAAAGAAATGGCGCGCCGGTTTTTTTACAAAAAGTAAAATTTTTTACCCAAATTTTACAAATGCCTGTGGAAGACTTTGCATTTGGCTGTTACAATGGAAGGGAAAGAGAAAAACGAAAATTCCGGAAGAGGAGAAGCTTTTATGGGAATTGAAGATGTTTCAATGCTTTTTACGTTTATCGGCGGGCTGGGCATGTTCTTATACGGCATGCACATCATGGCCGAGGGCCTGCAGCACTTCGCGGGCGGCAGGATGCAGAAACTGATGGGATTTCTGACCCGGAACAGGATTATGGCCATCCTGGTGGGCACCCTGGTGACCGCCGTGATCCAGAGTTCTTCCGCTACCACGGTCATGGTGGTGGGCTTTGTGAACGCGGGCATGCTCAACCTGTCCCAGGCGGTGGGCGTGATCATGGGCGCCAACATCGGAACGACGGTGACGGCGTGGATCGTTTCCATGAGCGAATGGGGGAGCGTGCTCAAGCCCGAGTTTTTTGCCCCCCTGCTGGTGGGGATCGGCGCCTTCGTGGTGCTCTTTGTCAAATCGGATAAGAAGAAGCGGATCGGGGAAATCCTGATCGGATTCGCGATCCTTTTCATCGGCCTCACCTTTATGTCTGACGCCATCCTCCCCTATCGGGAGTCGCCCGTCTTTTCCACCGCGTTCACGGTGCTGGGCAAAAACCCGATCCTGGCGGTGCTGGCCGGCGCGGTGGTGACCGCCATCATCCAGAGCTCGTCCGCTTCCGTGGGGATTTTGCAGACCCTGGCGATGAACGGGATCGTGGGATGGAATTCGGCGATCTTCATCACGCTGGGACAGAACATCGGCACCTGCGTCACCGCGCTTTTGTCCAGCGCGGGAGCGGGGCGGAACGGAAAACGGGCTTCGGTGATCCACCTGTCCTTTAACGTGTGCGGGGCCGTCATTTTCGGCATCCTGATGTATGTCCTGTTCGCCATTTTCCCTGACTGGGGAAATTCCACCATCACCAGCGTGGAGATCTCCGTCTTCCACACCGTGTTCAACGTCAGCAACACCGTCCTGCTGTTTCCCTTCGCGGACCGGCTGGTGACGCTGTCCGGAAAGCTGGTGCGCGGAGAGGACGAGGCGGCGCCTGCGGACGGGGAGCGGGAAGCTGTCCGGAAGCTGTCCAAACGCCTGGACAGAAGGCTCCTAAACAACCCGTCCTTCGCCCTCGCTGCGGTGCAGAAGGAAGTGGCGGCCATGGGCCGGACGGCCTGCGCGAATCTGGAGAGCGCCCTGGAGGCGGTCCGGGACGGCAATATGGAACGGGTGCAGGGCGTTTTCGAAAAGGAAAAGGATATCAACGGCATGGAAAAGGCTCTGACCGCCTTCCTGGTGGAAGTGGACAACCTGTCCCTGACGGAGTTCCAGCATGAGCAGGTGAAGAACCTGTTCTATACGGTCAGCGATATCGAGCGGGCAGGGGACCACGCCGAGAATATCGCGGAGCTGGCGGAAAGCATGAATAAGGACCAGGTGACCTTTTCCAAAAAGGGCAGGAGCGATCTGGAGCTGATCGCGGCCCAGACCCTGCAGTCGCTGCAGATCGCGGTGGAAGCCAGGGAGAACGGAGAGGCGGAGACGGCCAATTCCGTGCACGTGCTGGAGCAGAGCGTGGACATGCTGGAAGACGAGCTGCGGGAGAAGCATATCCGCAGGCTATCCAAAGGGAAATGCGATCCGGAGAGCGGCGTGATCTTTTTGGACATCATCAGCAATCTGGAGAGGATCGCCGACCATGCGGTGAATATCGCGGACTACGTGGCTTCGGAAGCGGAGAATCCGGAGGGAGCCGTTCCGGCGCAGCGATAGGAAGGCCGGATGGAGGAGCGGCACATGATCTATATTATAGAAGACGATGAAAATATCAGAAACCTGGTGGAAGTGGCGCTGAAGGGATCCGGCTATGAGACGGCGGCCTTTGAGACCGCCGAGGAGGCGCTGGGGGCCTTTAAGGTGAGGCAGCCTCAGCTGGCCATTTTCGATCTGATGCTGCCCGGCATGGACGGGATGGAGGCCATCCGGAAAATCCGGGAGCAGAAGGAGTGGAAGAAGCTTCCGGTTCTGGTGCTGACCGCCAGGGATAAGGAATATGACAAGGTCGCGGGCCTGGACGGGGGCGCGGACGATTACATGACCAAACCGTTCAGCGTGCTGGAGCTGCTGGCACGGGTCCGCTCCCTGCTTCGCAGGACCGCCGGGGAAGAAAAGGAAGAGGAAACGCAGTTTTCCTTCGGGCCGATTTTTCTGGATACGGCGGCCCGGGAAGTGAAGGTGAACGATCATGCCGTCCTGCTGACCTATAAGGAATACGAGCTTTTGACCTATCTGGTGGAAAACAGGAACCGGGTGGTATCCCGGGACGAACTGCTGGACAAGCTCTGGGACTGGCGCGCCGACGTGGAGACCAGAACGCTGGACATCCATATCAAAACCCTGCGCCAGAAGCTGGGAGAAGAGGGCGGAAAATATATTAAGACCGTGCGGAGCGTGGGATATCGCTTCACGCAGCCTCAGGGAGCGTCATGAGAAATCAGATTTTGAAACGGGTGACGGTGATCCTGGTCCTGACCCTGGCGCTGAGCAGCGTCATCTCTTCCTTCGTTCTCATGAGGAACATGCTGAACGAAAATATCGATTTCATGACCCAGGCCATCGGGGTGGTGGATTATTCCCTGAACGGAGGGCAGCCGCTGGAAGAACAGGTCAGACGGATGCACGACTTCGGGATGAGGGAGGATACCCGGATCACCGTGATAGACAGAAACGGCACGGTGCTGGCGGACAGCGATATGGACAATGTGGGGACCATGGAGAACCACCTGGAGCGCAGGGAAATCCGGGAAGCGCTGGAGTCGGGGAGCGGCTATGCCACCCGCTATTCGGAGAGCCTGGGAAAGCACCTCCTCTATGTGGCCAGGCTGTCGGCGGATCAGACGAAGGTGATCCGCATCTCCATTCCTTATAATAATATCCTGGAGTACATGATCGTGCTCCTTCCTCTTCTGACCGTGGGCCTGGCCGTGGCGTTGATCATCGGCGTGGCGGTAGCGGCCCGGTTTTCCAACCGGCTGGCTGCGGACGAAATGAAGCGCCAGATGGAGCAGATGGAGAAGGACCGCAAGATCCGCCAGGATTTTTTCGGGAACGCTTCCCATGAACTGAAAACGCCCATCACGTCCATCCGCGGATACGCGGAGCTTCTGTGCCAGGACTTCGCGCAGGACGAGGCCACCCGGAAGGATTTCCTGAACCGGATTCTGAAGGAAACGGAGCACATGACCGGGCTCATCGACGATATCCTGATGATATCCCGTCTGGAGAGCAAGGACGCGGAGGTGACGCTGAGCAGGGTTCAGATGAAGGCCGTTCTGCGGGAGGTGCTGGAATCCCTGGAGCCTCAGGCTTCCTCCTGCCAGGTGGAGCTTTTGGGCGAATGCGGCGATATCGCCCTGCAGGCCAGCGTTCAGCAGATGCGGGAGCTGCTGCTGAACCTGATCAGCAACGGCATCAAATACAACCGTCCCGGGGGACATGTGTGGACTGTGATCCGACAGGACGCGGAGGCGATTTATATGGAAGTGACGGACGACGGCGTGGGAATCGATCCGGAGGATCAGGCCCGGGTCTTCGAACGGTTTTTCCGGGTGGACAAGGGAAGAAGCCGGAAAATGGGGGGAACGGGGCTGGGCCTTTCCATCGTCAAGCACATCGCGGCCTACTATGGAGGGAGCGTGAGCCTGGAGAGCGAGCCCGGAAAAGGCAGCCGCTTCCGGGTGGAAATTCCCCTTTCCGGGATCAATAAGGTTGACAATCCGGCGGTTTCGCGCTACACTAACTCATAAATTCAGGTAAAGGCTAGTTGGAATTGCAGAAGAGAAGAGGATACCTGGGTGTGCAAGGAGGAGAATATTATGACAAAGAGCACAGTGAAAAAAGCTCCGGCCAAGACCGCAGCGAAGGCATCCGTCGCAAAAGCAGAAGCTTCCAAAGCGGAACTGAAAGAAGCCGTGAAGGCGGAGCCGGTAAAGGCAGAACCTGAAAAGAAGGAAGAAACGGTCGAAAAGGCGGCCCCTGCGAAGAAGGCGCCCGCGAAGAAGACCGCTGTGAAGGCAGCGAAGGCGGAGGAAGTTTCCCCTGCGAAGGCTGAGGAGCCCAAAAAGGCGCCCGCCAGAAAGGCGGCTGCGAAGGCGAAGGAAGTGAAGGCCGTCGTGAGCATCCAGTTCGCGGGCAAGGATTACACCGCCGAGAAGCTGGTTGAGATCGCGAAGGACGTATGGAAATATGACCTGGGCAAAAAAGAGGAAGAGTTTCAGACGGTGGAGCTGTATGTGAAGCCGGAAGAGAACGCGGTTTATTACGTGATCAACGGAGAGATCACCGGCAACTTCGCGATCTGAGCGGGGATTGACGAAACGGACGGGCCGCCGCATCGAATGACGAAATGGCGTCAGGATGCGGCGGCCTTTTTTATACGACGGGGAAGGAACTTCACTATTTTAATACGACAGGGAAGGAGCTGCACATGTTGAAAACGAAATTTTTTACATCCCTGGACAGGGTGTTCCCGGAACAGGACTGGGAATGGACGGAGAGGACGACGGGAACGGGAACCATGCTGGCCAACGAACGGTTTTCCTTTCAGCTGGGCTATCGTTTCGACGGCCCGCCGTCCCGGATACGGGTGGAACTGGAACCGGCCTGCGGGGGCGTCACGATCCGACGGGCAGGGCGCGTGCCGGCGGAGTATGTGCATCCGGCCTGGGCCGACGACCGCTACGAAAGGACGCTGCCCGGGCTGTTTCCGGATCCCCTGCTCCCTCTGGAAGAGGGGAACGGGCTGCGCGTCTGCTCCGACGGGGCCAACGCCCTCTGGATCGCCGTGGAGGGGGAAGAGCTGATCCGGAACGGAGATCTGGCAAAGGACGGCGGGAAACCGGTGGTTTTACCCATCCGAATCCGCTTTTGGGAAGAAGGCGGGGAGGGAGAACGGCTGCGGGCCGGAGCGTAATATGAGCTGACCGTGCTCCCCTGCCGGCTGCCGGAGCAAAAGACCGTCTTCACCCAGTGGTTTCACGGGGACTGCCTGGCCCTCCGGTACGGGGTCAGCCCCCTGTCGGAAGAATGGTGGGCGCTGGCGGAGCGGTATGTGTCCTGCGCGGCGAAAAACGGGGTCAGCATGATCCTGACGCCGGTATTTACCCCGCCCCTGGACACGCCGGTGGGAAAAGAGCGGCTGACGGTGCAGCTGGTGGAAGTGAAACGGGAGGCGGAAGGCGCTCCCTGGAGCTTCGGTTTCGGGCATTTGAGGCGGTGGATCCGGATGTGCAGCGCATGCGGCATCCGGTATTTTGAAATCTCCCACCTGTTCAGCCAGTGGGGAGCCGCCTGCGCGCCGAAGATCGAGGCGGAAACGGAAGCGGGAAGACGGCGCGTTTTCGGCTGGGAGACCGGGGCGGACGATCCCGCTTACGCGGATTTCCTCGACGCGTTCCTGCCATGCCTGGCCGCTTTTCTGAAGGAAGAGGGGGTGTGGGAGCGCTGCTTTTTCCACGTTTCGGACGAGCCTTCGGAAAATCAGCTCGGCTCCTACAAACGATCCAACGAAATCCTCAGGAAGCACATCGGCGAGCGCCCGGTGATGGACGCCATCTCCGATCTTTCCTTCTATGAAAAAGGGCTGATCGACCTGCCGGTATGCGCTGCGGACCATATCGGCCCGTTTCTGGAAAAAGGGGTGCGCCCTCTTTTCGCCTACTATTGCTGCGCCCAGTCCACGGGGGTTTCCAACCGCTTTCTGGGAATGCCATCGGTGCGCAACCGGAGCATCGGCATCCAGATTTACTGCAACCGGGTGGAGGGATTTTTGCACTGGGGATACAATTACTGGCTGACCCCGGGGTCAGCCGGGCTGCTGGACCCCTACGCGATCACGGACTGCATGAAGACCTTCCCGGCGGGCGACGCCTTCTCCGTTTATCCGGGGCAGGAGGGGCCGGTGGAGTCCATCCGCCAGGCGGTCTTTTACGAAGCGCTGCAGGATGTGCGCCTTCTTCGGCTCCTGGAGGAACGGGAAGGGAGAGAGGCGGTTGAAAAACTGCTGGAGAACTGGCGCTGGAAGGACTTTTCTGACTGCCCGGACGATCCGGCGGACTTCTGGCGTCTGAGGGAAAAACTGCTGGAGGAAGTTTGTAAATTTTTTACATTTTCTTCATCGGTAATTTTTGAAAAAGAGGTTGACAATAAATAGGGATAGTGGTATCTTAAGCATCAGAAGGTGTTAGCACTCAAAAGGAACGAGTGCTAATAAGACGAAGCGAGGTGGGATGATGGAACTGGATGAAAGGAAGTGCAAGATTCTGCAGGCCGTGATCCGGAATTATCTGGAGACCGGGGAACCGGTGGGCAGCAGGACGATTTCCAAATACACCGATCTGAATTTGAGTTCCGCCACCATCCGCAACGAGATGTCCGATCTGGAGGAGATGGGCTATATCATCCAGCCCCATACTTCCGCGGGGAGGATTCCTTCCGATAAGGGATATCGCTTTTATGTGGATACCATGCTGGAGGAAAAGGAGCGGGAAGTCGAGGAGCTCAAGGGGCTTCTGACGGAGAAGGACGAGAAGATGGACACCCTTTTGAAGCGGGTGGCCAGGGTGCTCGCCACGAATACGAACTACGCGGCCATGATCACGGCTCCGCAGTACCGGGGCAACAAGCTCAAGTTCATCCAGCTTTCCCGGGTGGATGCGCATCAGCTGCTGGCGGTCATTGTGGTGGAGGGCAACGTCATCAAGAATACGATCCTGAATGTGGACGAAGCCCTGGACGACGAGACGCTGCTGAAGCTGAATATCCTGCTGAACACCCATTTGAACGGCCTTTCCATCGAAGAGATCAACCTGGCCATGATCGCGGCCTTAAAGCAGCAGGCGGGGATCCACAGCTCCATCGTCAGCGACGTGATCGACGCGGTGGCGGAGGCGATCAAGTCCGACGAGGATTTGAAGATCTATACCAGCGGAACCAACAACATTCTGAAATATCCGGAGCTGACCGACAACCGGGAGAAAGCCAGCGAGCTGATCAACGTATTCGAAGAGGAGCAGGCGCTGACGGAACTGGTGCAGGAAAACCTTTCGGATGAAACCGGCACGGGCATTCAGGTCTATATCGGCAACGAGATGCCGGTGCAGTCCATGAAGGACTGCAGCGTGGTGACCGCCACCTATGAACTGGGAGACGGGATGCGCGGGACCATCGGCATCATCGGACCCAAACGGATGGATTACGACAAGGTCATCGGCACCTTGAAGACGCTGATGAACCAGTTGGACACTTTATATCATAAGAAGTAGGAAAGGAAGGCAGACGTGGCAGACGAAAGAAAGGTCGAGGAATTGAATCAGGAAGCCGAAACCGGCTGCGAAGCGCCTGAGAGCGAAGCGGCGCAGGCCGAAGGGGCCGCGGAGACGTCCTGCGAAGAGGAAGCTCTGGAGGAGGAATCCGGACAGGAGCAGCAGGAGGACGCGCAGGCTGCGGAGGATGACGCCGACGCGGGCAGGGAGAAGAAGGGATTCTTTTCCAAAAAGAAGGATAAGAAGGAAGAGGGCTATAAGGCCCAGATCGCCGAGCTGCAGGATAAGGTGATGCGCCAGATGGCGGAGTTCGAGAACTTCCGCAAGCGCACGGAAAAAGAGAAGTCGGCCATGTTCGAGACCGGGGCCAAAAGCGTGATCGAAAAGATCCTCCCGGTGGTGGACAATTTTGAAAGAGGGCTGGCGATGGTGCCCGAAGAGCAGAAGGAAGAGCCCTTCGTGGAGGGGATGACCAAGATTTACAGACAGCTTCTGACGGAGCTGGAAAACCTGGGCGTGACCCCCATCGAGGCGGTGGGCCAGGAGTTCGATCCGGAGCTCCACAACGCGGTGATGCAGGTGGAGAACGACGAACTGGAATCCGGCACGGTGGCGCAGGAGCTGCAGAAAGGTTATAAATACCGGGACAGCGTCGTCAGGCACAGCATGGTGGCCGTGGTGCAGTAGCCCGGAGACCGTTGGGATGAAGAGCTTCGGATGCGGCGGCGCCGGAAGGCGCGAAGGCATCTTTCACATACAAAGAACAGACGATTGATTTCAGATAGCCTTAGGGCAGGAGGAGAAAAAATGAGTAAGATTATCGGGATTGACCTCGGGACGACAAACAGCTGCGTAGCGGTAATGGAAGGCGGAAAGCCTACCGTGATCCCCAACGCGGAAGGCGCGCGGACCACGCCCTCCGTGGTGGCGTTTTCCAAGAGCGGGGAAAGACTGATCGGCGAACCCGCGAAACGTCAGGCTGTAACCAATGCGGAGAAGACCATTTCTTCCATCAAGAGACATATGGGTACCGATTACAAGGTGGACATCGACGGCAAGAAATACTCCCCTCAGGAGATTTCCGCGATGATCCTGCAGAAGCTGAAAGCGGATGCGGAGAACTACCTGGGCGAAAAGGTTTCCGAAGCGGTGATCACGGTTCCCGCATACTTCAACGACGCGCAGCGTCAGGCTACGAAGGACGCGGGCAAGATCGCGGGCCTGGATGTGAAGCGTATCATCAACGAGCCCACGGCGGCGGCTCTGGCCTACGGCCTGGACAATGAAAAAGAGCAGAAGATCATGGTTTACGACCTGGGCGGCGGCACCTTCGACGTTTCCATCATCGAGATCGGCGACGGCGTCATCGAAGTGCTGGCTACCAACGGCGACACCCATCTGGGCGGCGACGACTTCGACAACAAGATCATCAACTGGATGGTTTCCGAATTCAAGGCTCAGCAGGGCGTAGATCTTTCCAACGACAAAATGGCGATGCAGAGGCTGAAAGAGGCTGCGGAGAAGGCGAAGAAGGAGCTGTCCTCCGCGACCACCACCAACATCAACCTGCCGTTCATCAGCATGAACGCCAGCGGCCCCCTGCATTTCGATATGAACCTGACCAGAGCGAAGTTCGACGAGCTGACCAGCGATCTGGTGGAGCGCACGGCCATCCCGGTGCAGAACGCGCTGAGAGATGCGGGCCTGACCGCTTCCGAACTGGGCAAGGTGCTGCTGGTAGGCGGTTCCACCCGTATTCCTGCGGTACAGGATAAGGTGAAGCAGCTGACCGGCCATGAACCCAGCAAATCCTTAAATCCTGACGAATGCGTGGCCCTGGGCGCTTCCATCCAGGGCGGCAAACTGGCCGGCGACGCGGGCGCAGGCGACATCCTGCTTCTGGACGTTACCCCTCTGTCTTTGTCCATCGAGACCATGGGCGGCATCGCGACCAGGCTGATCGAAAGAAACACCACCATCCCCACCAAGAAGAGCCAGATCTTCTCCACGGCGGCGGACAATCAGACGGCGGTGGACATCAACGTCCTGCAGGGCGAAAGGCAGTTCGCGAAGGACAACAAGTCCCTGGGCCAGTTCAGACTAGACGGGATCCCGCCGGCAATGCGCGGAGTTCCGCAGATCGAGGTGACCTTCGACATCGACGCCAACGGCATCGTCAACGTATCCGCCAAGGATCTGGGCACGGGCAAGGAGCAGCATATCACCATCACGGCGGGCTCCAACATGTCCGAGGACGAGATCAACAAGGCGGTGAAGGAAGCCGCCGAATTCGAGGCGCAGGATAAGAAGAAGAAGGAAGCCATCGATACGAGAAACAGCGCGGACTCCTTCGTATTCCAGACCGAGAAGGCGCTGACCGACGTGGGCGACAAGATCGACGCGGCTCAGAAGGCCAGCGTGGAGAGCGACTTAAACGCCCTCAAATCCCTGCTGGATTCCACGAAGGATCAGGAGCTTTCCGACAGCCAGGTATCCGAGATCAAGGCGGCGCAGGAGAAGCTGATGCAGTCCGCACAGGCGCTGTTCGCAAAGGTTTACGAGCAGGCGCAGGGCGCTGCGGGCGCGGATGCGGGTCAGGCCGGCCCCGATATGGGAGCGGGCCAGGCGGGCGACGCGAATAACGGAAAACCGGACGATGATATTATTGACGGGGACTTCCGGGAAGTATAAAATAATAAGGGCTTTTACAGCGGGGGCCAAGCGATTGGCCCCCAAACGTGCGTAACAGTTCGGCTTCGCCAGACTGTTGCATCAATTTGAAGGAGTAGGATTATGGCAGAACAGAAAAGAGATTATTACGAAGTCCTCGGTGTGGACCGGAACGCGGACGACGCAGCTCTCAAGAAAGCATACAGGGTTCTGGCAAAGAAATACCATCCTGATATGAATCCGGGCGACAAGGAAGCGGAAAAGAAGTTCAAGGAAGCTTCCGAAGCCTACGCAGTCCTGAGTGATCCCGAAAAACGCCGTCAGTACGATCAGTTCGGCCACGCCGCGTTCGAGGGCGGCGCAGGCGGAGCGGGAGGCTTCGGCGGCTTCGACTTCAACAGCGCGGATTTTGGAGACATCTTCGGAGATATTTTCGGCGATCTGTTCGGCGGAAGGAGGAGCGGCGGCGCCAGAAGCGGCCCCATGAAGGGGGCGAATCTGCGCACCAGCGTGAGGATTACCTTCGAGGAAGCGGTATTCGGTACGGAAAAGGAAATCGAGTTGACGGTGAAGGAGGAGTGTAAGACCTGCCACGGAACGGGCGCGAAGCCCGGCACCAGCCCGGTGACCTGCCCAAAGTGCGGCGGCAAGGGCCAGGTGGTCTTCACACAGCAGTCCTTCTTCGGCACGGTTCGGAACGTACAGACCTGTCCGGACTGCGGCGGCAGCGGGAAGATCATCCGGGAGAAGTGCGCGGACTGCCGCGGAACCGGCTACGTTCCCATGAAGAAGCGGTTCGCGGTGACCATTCCGGCCGGCATCGACAACGGCCAGTGCAAGCGGCTGGCGGGCCAGGGCGAGCCGGGCGTCAACGGCGGCCCCAGAGGCGACGTCCTGGTGGAAGTGATCGTGGGCAGACACCCCATTTTCCAGCGGCAGGATACGAACATCTATTCCACGGTGCCGATTTCCTTTGCGGTGGCGGCGCTGGGCGGAGAGGTGGTCATCGACACGGTGGACGGCAAGGTGATTTACGACGTGAAGCCGGGAACGCAGACCGATACCCGGGTGCGCCTGAAAGGAAAGGGCGTCCCCTCCCTGCGCAACAAGGACGTGCGGGGTGATCATTACGTCACCCTGGTGGTCCAGACGCCGGAACGGCTTTCTTCCGAGGCGAAGGAGCTTCTGCGCAAGTTCGACGAGCATACGGGCGACAGCCTGCACGCCGCGGATCGCGCGTCCGGGGAAGAGCAGCCCCATAAGGAAAAGAAGAAACGGGGATTTTTTAACAAATAGAGCGGAATCGAAGGATCGTAGCTGCCGCACATGGTGCGGAAAAGAGCAGGTGAGAGAGCAGGTTGCCTTTCATCTGCTCTTTTTGTTTTTGAATTTGTGACAAAGTACATTGACACACATAGTAATTTTGGGGTATGATGGCTTTGGAGGTGAGGCGGATGCCGGAGCAGAATATCAGCAGCGATTTAATCCGCGGCCATATTGACGCCATCATTCTGAGAATCCTGAAAGATTGCGACAATTACGGCTACGAAATTATGAAAGCTGTGTCCGTGAACAGCGGAAACGAATATGAACTGAAAGAGCCGTCTTTATATACCAGCCTGAAACGCCTTGAAAAGCAGGGACATATCGTGAGCTACTGGGGCGACCAGTCGCAGGGCGGGCGGCGGAAATATTATCACATTACAGAGAGCGGAGAAGCCGCCTATGAAAGGGCGCTCGCCGGGTGGCTGCACGCTCAGAAAATTATCACAATGCTTCTCCAGGGAGGTGCGGACAGATGACGGATCTGGAAAAATATGTGGACGGCTTGTTCCGGAACCAGCGGGTAACGCCGGAGCTAAAGGATCTGAAGGAGGAAATCGTCAGCAATATGATCGCCAAACGGGACGATCTGGTTGCGCAGGGCATGGACGCCGAAAGCGCGGCGGAACGGGCAAAACAAAGTCTGTCGGATGTGGATTTTCTGATTGACGGAAACCAGCTTACCGATGTCGGCAGGTATCGTCTGGAATGCAGACAGACGGTATTGCTTCACTCGATCCTCTTCTGGATCTTCTCTTTTCCGCTTCTCTTTACAGGATATGCTTCGGTCAGCTACGCAGGGCTCTTTTGCGTCATCGTTTCCGGCTGCGCCTGTCTTTTGGGGAGAAATCAACCTGCGGGCGGAGTCGGGGTACTGTCCGTGACGGCGAGCGAACGGCGCAGAAAAATGGCGTGGAGGATTTGGGGCCTGTTCTTCCTTGTGGCTGTCGGAACGATGGCGGCGCTGACCTTCGGGAGCGATATCTGGTTTGGCAGACCCCTGAATATCAGCGGCCCGTATCAAATGGCGAATATAGCGGTGCGGTTCTATCTGCCCCTGCTTACGATCTTCATCCCCATCACATTCAGCAGCTTTTCAAAACTCCTGTTAAGAAACAGAAAGGGTCAGGAAGATGAATAGGAAAAACAAAGGAATCGTCGCCCTGTTGGCCGTCGCAGTCGTCTGGTTCTGCGCCATTCAATTTTGGATCATTCCGGCTGACCGGGCGAAGCGGGCGGACTATGCGCGCAATCAGACCGATGCGCTGACGCATGATATCTCCGCGATTGAAGACTACAGATCGGCCTATGTCGGAGATGCGAGCAATATCGGCGGCCTTTTTGAAAATCTTCCGCTGAACGATATCGCCAGGAAATATGAAATCGATCCGGACGACTGCACTCTGACGGTCAACTATCTCGATACCGTCCGGAATATCGGCGAGGAAAAGGCACGGAGGGATTCCGTATACAATTCTGTTGCGGCTATGGCGGCCATCGATAATCTGGCGGGCATCACCTGTAACTTCTCCGACGGGAGCTACTCTTTGGAACGAAAGGAAATCGAAGATATTTTCGGCAGCCCGCTGTCAAATCTGCTTTCGCCGGATCGATGGAGCGAGGAGGTGCAGGCGCGGCTTTCCTCAGAGGAATTCTGCCGGCAATTTTATCAATAGCAGGGCCCTTTTGCACGCTTTGTTTCCGCGCTGAACCGTTCCGCCTGCCTCCGTTTTTTTATGAATGGGAAATTGCAAATTCCTGACGAATGTGCTAAAATGGTCGTAACGATATGGCAAACATAACAAATATGTCACATGCGAAAGGGAACGGGGGACTATGGAGGAAGAAAAGTGCCTGTATCAGACGGTATATGACACGTTGCAGGAGCGGATCCGGAGCGGAAGGATCCGGCCGGGGGAGCGCCTTCCCGCGGAAAAGGCGCTGGCGGAGGAATTCGACGTCAGCCGCATTACGATACAGAAAGCCATGAGCATGCTGGTGCAGGACGGATATATTTTCAGGAGGCCGGGACGCGGAAGCTTTGCCAGCATGAATGCGGATAAGATGGAATCCAGATCCGGGGAGAGAAACGGCGATCAGAGGGAGGCTTTCGACGTGATCGGGCTGGTGATGGAGGATTTTTCCGCCAGCTTCGGCATCGAGATGCTCAAAGCCATCGAGGATGAGGCGGAAAAGAAGGGCTATCATCTGTGCATGAAGCGCTCCATGGGGGATCAGCTGCGGGAGAAAAAGATGCTGGAATCCCTGATGAAGATGAAGGTCGCCGGCGTGATCGTCATGCCGACCCACGGCCAGCACTATAATACGGAAATCCTGAAGATGGTCGGGGACGGAATGCCGGTGGTATTCGTGGACCGTTATCTGGAGGGACTTCCCGTCCCCTTTGTCGGGACGGACAACGAAAAGGCGGTGGAAGAGCTGGTGCAGCATCTGCTGGATCGGGGATATCGCCGGATGGCCCTGTTTACCGCGCCGGAGACCGAGGCTGATTCCCTGAAAAAGAGGATCCGGGGGTATCGGAAGATGGTTGCCCGGCATCTGTCGGAGGAAAACGGGGCGGGCTATCTGCTGGA